>Ga0315914_1000819_pt1 | contig 42739 bp, 17 predicted proteins | sample MpolenodulesMG_FD_203920 | JGI IMG/M metagenome (GOLD analysis project Ga0315914, IMG submission 203920) | Medicago polymorpha root nodule microbial communities from Los Angeles, California, United States - elongated nodules | ecosystem: Host-associated > Plants > Roots > Nodule | place: USA... | reverse complement strand
TATCTTTTCTGTTTTGGTGAAGATTGAAGATGGTGAATTTGATTGAATTTGAAATGGAATTAGGGTTTAGAAAAAGGGTTCAGATTTTTGAGTGAAAGGGAATTAATTGATTTGTAATGGTTTGGTTCGGTTCGTAACAATTAATTACAGTTAACAACGGGTGAAACCATTGCAGGATATGATTGAATGTGAGCAGTTCTACATGTTCCCTCTTTTAATTTAAATAAATCTAAACCACTTATTTAATCTATTGGTGTTTTTCTCGTGGTTCACCGGTGAGGGACCTAATTGGACCCTCACCCTAGAATCCACCTTGAAAACCATGGCATACATATTTTAAAAATGTTTATTGTTCTGCATCATTCAAATTCACATCTAATGCATTCATGTTACATGTTGTGCACTTGGGGTGGCCAAATAAATTAAATTTTGTAATATAATATTGATTTCAAAGCATTGAAAAGTAACTAACATGCTTAAATATATGTATATTTTTAGGTAGATGGTGTAAGATTATTTGTGGGACTGCCCTTAGATACAGTTTCTCATGACTGCAATTCAATAAACCATTCTAAAGCAATTGCAGCAGGGCTTAAAGCTTTGAAACTATTAGGAGTTGAAGGTGTTGAGCTACCTATTTGGTGGGGAATTGTTGAGAAAGAAGCCATGGGAAAATATGATTGGTCAGGTTATCTTGCTATTGCTGAGATGATTCAGAAAGTGGGTCTGAAGCTTCATGTTTCCCTTTGCTTTCATGGCTCTAAAAAACCAAATATTCCTTTACCTAAATGGGTATCTGAGATTGGTGAATTGCAACCGAGTATTTTCTTTACGGATCGGTCAGGACAGGGTTACAAAGAATGTCTGTCACTTGCAGTCGATAATCTTCCCGTTCTTAATGGAAAGACTCCTGTCCAAGTATTCCAGAGTTTTTGTGAGAGCTTCAAGTCTAAATTCTCTCCATTCATGAAGTCGACAATCACGGTACGAATTTTATATCACAGGACCAATTATACGAGCTAACAATAACATCCACTTTTTCACAACTAAGATTTGTAAAGGCCTGTTTGGATTGACTTAATTGAGTTCAACTAATAGCATAAACTCTTGTCAGACTGTTTTGGAGAGCTTATGGAAACAACTTACGACATTTCCGTACGCTGTTTTGAGATTATTTCTATAAGCTCTCAAAAATAACTTACGAAAACAGTTTAAATGAAAACAAATTGACTTTATTTTATTTTTCTATAAAAACAGCTTATGCACAAGCATTTATATGATAAGCTAACATAAGCTTTGAATTAAGTTGTTTATATAAGGATTACTTAAATATTGTGGACAATGTCTTATTTTGCCATATTGCTTTGCAGGGTATTTCCATGGGTTTAGGACCAGACGGCGAGCTTCGATATCCATCTCATCACGAGCTACTGAGTAACGGTAAAACTCAAGGAGTTGGGGAATTCCAATGTTATGATCAAAACATGCTAAGTTTACTCAAACAACAAGCTGAATCATCTGGAAATCCTTTGTGGGGGCTTGGCGGTCCACATGATGTGCCTACCTACGACCAATCACCATACTCCAACAGCTTCTTCAAGGATGGTGGTTCTTGGGAGTCTTCATATGGGGACTTCTTCCTTTCATGGTATTCTTCTCAGCTCATAGCACATGGAGATTCCCTCCTTTCATTAGCATCTTCTACTTTTGGCGACTCCGGGATTTCAATATACGGAAAAATTCCACTTATGCACTCTTGGTATGGAACTCGATCGCATCCGTCCGAGCTAACAGCAGGGTTCTATAACACAGCCAACCTAGATGGTTATGAACAAGTGGCACAGATGTTTGCTAAAAACTCATGCAAAATCATATTACCTGGAATGGACCTTTCAGATGCGAATCAACCGAATGAAACTCATTCAAGTCCCGAATTGCTACTTTCACAAACTATGACGACTTTCAGAAACCATGGTGTGAGTGTTTCAGGTCAAAACTCGTCAGAGTTTGGTGTTCCAGGCGGATTTGAACAAATGAAGAAGAACTTATCAGGAGATAATGTACTTGACTTGTTCTCATATCAGAGAATGGGGGCATATTTCTTTTCTCCTGAGCATTTTCCTTCGTTCACTGAGTTAGTTCGGAGCCTTAATCAACCGAAACTTCATTTAGATGATCTCCCTACCGAGGAGGAAGAAGGCGTCGAATCTGCGGTTATGAGCCAAGAGTCAAGTGTGAGCATGCAAGCAGCCTAAGACATGAAAGTGCTGTAACCTTGTAATGACAATTGTGTATATAACAATTAGTAGTTGTGTTGTAAGTAATTATGAAGTACAAAATGAGGATGCATATTTCTGTTTCAACCTTAGAGTTACATTACATTATTCATTGTAATGTAGCTGAGGATTTGTGGCAGATGGCATTTTAGTATATGTTTGTTTCATATTGCAATTACAAGGCCTCTAAGGCTACGTCTAAGGAACAAATTAAATGAGTTGCTTTTGTTATTCATATGATGGTATGATTGAGAAATGATATTTGAACAACCATTTTTGACAACTTTTGTGACAATTTTCTCTCTCACATTTACATTACTTTTTTATTTTCTCTCTCTATTGCTTTGGTTTTTGTGTCAATACCTCATTTCCTTTGTAAAATTTTGGTTGTCACCAAAGTTGTCACATATATGGATGTTCAAATAATACAATTCGGTATGATATGAAATGATGGTGAGAGGAATCTAAACCATATGGACTATTGGTCCTTTTTGATCTTGTGTTGAAATTTGTATATCATAATACTCCCCATGTTCCGTATGTATTAGGTTGTTGGATGTAGATTAGGAAATCATTTGTTTAAATTTAGATTAAATTGTTAAATAAGTTTTTATCCTGTAAGTGTAAATATCTCAAACTTCGTTTTTAATTCCTTTAAAAAATCAGCAAGTTTTGGTCTTGCTTAAGTAAACCAACACGAAATCTTTAATATTTTAATTATTTTTTGTAGTTATGTTTAGTACGCTATAGTATAGAAATATATCTTGCAAAATTTTAATTTTGTTAACAAGGGATTAACTAAATATAAATTTTAAGTTTTAAACGGTTAAAAAAAATCATATTTAATTTATATTTCATTAAAAAAAATTAAACTTTTGTATGAGATATTGTTATAATATTTTAAATATCTAAAAAGTCGTGACAAAAAACAATTAGGGGACCAAAATTTGTTATAAATTTTAGAGGGATTAAAAATAAAATTTAAGTGGACTTTATGATATTTATAGTGATTTAAAACTTATTAAAATACTCTCGTTTATCTTTGGTTTTTTTTTTGACAAACTCGTTTATCTTTGGTTGTTATTATCATTGATTGTTTCGTAAGTTTTCATTTTTTTTTTCCACTATTCTGTATAACGATGTTCCAACTATATTTAATATTATTTATTATTATCATATTATGTCATTTGAATAATTTTTTATTAAGTGTTCTTTTGAGATGCAAAATTTCAAATCAATACTCATTCCATTAACAATCGTTGATGGTTTTCAGCTCAATTAGACTAAGTAACATTTCACTACGACAACCACGTAAAAATTGGATGTTAACATATGTTTTTTTTGTTGATGGAAATGTTTTTTTAGAGGTTTGTTGATGGAAATGTTATTTAAAAATGAATTAAGTATGGTTATTTAAAAATCAATTTATACTTCAAATTATAAAATTAATAACTAACTATTTAAATTTAATTATCATTGACATTTAAATTATAAATAAACAAATTTATTTATTTTAAATGGTGATTCAAAATTAGTATATATTATAAAAAAAAATATTTATTGTGTTAAAATAGATTAAAGTGTAGTGCATATTTAATTATTAAGTGAGAAGATTGTAATTCAAGCATCTAACGGAGGAGGGGGAGTATAAATTTTACTTTTCAAGGGATGAAAGTGTATATTTTAACATAAGAGAAGATGAGAGTGTAATTCAAACATCATTGAAAGAAGGGGTGTAATTTACTCTATATCTTAATCACATCTAAGATATCTAAAATAAATAATTCATTCTTGACCCAAAAAATTAAATCATTCATTACGTATTGAATTTGTGGAAAATTAAATCATTCGTTACGTATTGAATTTGTGGTCTTGTAGAACATACTCAACTTTGAAACAAAAACCTAAAACACCCAAAGATATAAAACAGATGGAGTATTATTAGTTTTGAAGTATTTTCACCAATTTGGAGTAAATTGTAAGTCAAGTAAGGTTTTCTACATAAAAATTTAGGTAATATTTCAATGAGTAATCCTACTATATCGAGCGAAGTTTTTCTTCCAAATTCAAATTATGTGTGACCGTTTAAATAAAGGCACACTTCCAGAAATTATGATAATTCATGGAGAACACGTGGGTAGTCAAAGTTTAATACATGTAATTTTAAATAGTTATTTTAATTTGTCATTTAGTTGTTCAACCTAAGTGTGAAAAATTTAAGAAAATCTTAACATTTTCTATTTTGGTTAATTAATTAGAATTTTATCCATCATATATTTCATTTTTATTAATCAATTTGGTGTAAAAAAATATATTTCATTTAATGATGCATTTTTTTATTTTTAATTTATTTTAAAGTTCCTTTTTGTATTATATTAATTGTTATACTAGTTTTTTTTTAAGGAAATTGTTATACTAGTTAGTTTGCTATTTTGACATGGTTATATTAGTTAAAGCTACACGCCTAATTGCTCCGTCAAAATGTGTTGCACGTTACGTATTGCTATTGGCTTTACTCGAGAGAAATAACAGGATCGTTGAGTGAATTATCAACTTCGACTTTGAATTTGCACGAATAGGTCAAATTCGTCTCCCAATTTAACGAAATATCAAAATAGTCTCTGAATTTGTAAAATGTCAATCAATTTAGTCCCTTCATCCAATTGGAGTGTTAACGGTGCTGACGTGACCGTTAACCTCTCACATGTCAGATGTCACATAAGTAGGGACTAATTTGACTGATAGTGACCAAAATTTTCAAGGACGAAATTGATTGATTTGCAGAAAATGTTCTTTCCTCCCCAACGACTCTTTCTTTCTTCCCCAACGGCTCTTTCTTCTCCAAATATATAAAATTGAAACCCTAATTTTACAATCTATAATCTACACTCCAAAATCTCCAAAATTTCTTCCAATAGTTAGTGATAACGTTCTTCCCCAATTCAAAAAACTCCCAACCTTAATTTTTTTGATTGAATCTGATTTTTTTTTTTTATGGAATTGGTGGAGGTCATGGAAGAAAGACAAGATTGATGGAAAAGGTTCAGTCCATGGTTAAGGCTAAGGAAAGCGGCAATGATGAGGTTTGGAGGGTAAGGTTGATAGACAAAGTTGATTGTATATGAAGTGAGCTTAGGCTGATTAAGTTTTTTATAGTCATAATTTGCTTGTATGAGTTTTTTAACATGCTACTGTATTGTTTTAGGTGTGTGTAAAGTTGTAATGAAAAGAGATTGAAGATGAATGAAATGTAGTCTTTCTGTAATAATTTTACCATCATATTAGTCCTTGAATTATTTGTCTAACTACCAAATCGATCCCTGCATTATATTAAAAAACTATCAAAATAAGTCCTTGAATTATATAAACATGAATCAATTTGATCCTTGAAGTAGCATCTGCAATGTCCCACAAACATAACTCTTCAGCATCCATTTTTTCCCAAACACAGAATTCACCACGAACATATTGCAGCCTCCGATACTCATCTCGCTCTAAACCACCACCGTGATGCAAGATTAGCGTAATATTGTCTTCCATCCTACGGATTTTGGCAACATTAGTCTTAATCACAAACAAAACAACATCAAAATGAAAACCCTAAAATAAAATAAAACTAAGACTAATGTTAGGTTTGCATTTTGATGTTGTTTTGTTTGTGATTAAGACTAATGTTGCCAAAATCCGTAGGATGGAAGACAATATTACACTAATCTTGAATCACGGTGGTGGTTTAGAGCGAGATGAGTATCAGAGGCTACAATATGTTAGTGGCGAATTCTGTGTTTGGGAAGAAAAAAAAAGATGCTCATGAGTTATGTTTGTGGGACATTGCAGATGCTACCTCAAGGATCAAATTGATTTTTGTTTATATAATTCAAGGACTTATTTGATGGTTTTTTAATATAATGCAGGGATCGATTTGATAGTTAGACAAATAATTCCAGGACTAATATGATGGTAAAATTATTACAGAAAGGCTACATTTCATTCATCTTCAACCTCTATTCATTACAACTTTACTCACACCTAGAACAATACAGTAGCGTGTTAAAAAACTCAAACAAGCAAATTATGAATATCAAAAACTTAATCAGTCTAAGCTCACTTCCTATACAATCAACTTTGTCCATCAACCTGGCCCTCCAAACCTCATCATTGCCACTTTCCTTAACCTTAACCATGGACTGAATCTTATCCATCAGTCTTGTCTTTCTTCCATGACTTGCACCAATTCCATAAAAAAAATTGGGGATTCTGGTTTTCGGATTCAATCAAAAAAATTAAGGTTTGGAGTTTTTTGAATTGGGGAAGAACGTTACCACTAATTATTGAAAGAAATTTTGAAGATTTTAGAGTGTAGATTAAAGATTGTAAAATTATGGTTCCAATTTTATATAGTTGGGGAAGAAAGAGCCATTGGGGAAGAAAGAAATAGTCGTTGGGGAGGAAAGAACATTTTTTTGCAAATCAATCAATTTCATCCTTGAAAACTTTGGTCATTATCAGCCAAATTAGTCCCTGCTTATGTTGCATGTGAGAGGTTAACGGCCACGTCAGCATCGTTAACACTCCAATTGAACAGAGGGACTAAATTGAATGACATTTTATAAATTCAAGGACTATTTTGATATTTCATTAAATTGGGGGACAAATTTGACCAATTCATATAAATTCAGGGACGAAGTTGATGATTCACTCCAGGATCTATAGTATCCAATCAATTTTGCATATGAAAAGGGAATATAACAGTATAGGAGTCGCATTATGAGAGTCGTGTTTTTCTTTCTCTCTCACACACCAATGAAGCAATTCCCCCTTTATGAGAGTTAAAATGATAATTTGTACACATTTATTAGTTCACACTTACATGAACCTCTTCTTCACGTGTAACCTTTTCTTCTTACTTGCTTCTTCCCAATTAATTTCATCTAAGGATATTTGGCCATAAGTTCTCGCTTGTTTTGGTCAACTTCATTCTATAATTATAATTAGGGTTAAATATGTTTTTATCACTATAAAATTGAAAACTTTTATGTTTAGTTCTTACTTAATTTTAATAGTTTTTTAATCCCTATAAAAAAAATTAATTATAATTTTAGTCCCTACTAAAACAAAGTTTGTTTAATTATCCTTAAACTCTTAAATTTTTAAACGATTTTTTTAGACAAGTTTTGAACACTATGAAATGTTTTTATACAAGTTTAGAACACTATGAAAGGTTCATTTACTAAAATTTTAAATTTTCTAACATGAAACGAACTAAATATGAATTTTTTAAAACGACAAAAGTTAAAGATAAAAAGTAAAAAAATCTGGATGTAGAAATCAAATATTTTTTTGCGGATGAACTTTTAGTAATGTTCTAAACACGTATGTAAAAAATTGTTCAAAAACTTAAGAGTTTAAGCATAAATTAAACAAATTTGAATTGAGTAAGGATTAATACTCAGTGCAGGAAAAAAAATTAAAGACTAAAAGAACTATTAAAATTAAGTAAGGACTATGCTTAAAAGGTTCTAATTTTACAGGGACTAAAAACATATTTAACAATTGTAATTATTATTCCATTCCTTCAACTGAGCAAGACAGTATCCTTTCTCTCCATCTTTCATTTTAAATACACATTGCATCTCGCACAACCCACATGTTATTCAAAACAACCACCTTACCTTTCAATTAGTCATGTTTCCCTCAAAAGAAAAATAAACAACACGAGCCAAGCCATTCTCATTATCAACATCTCTTCTTAAGTCATTTAAAGTATTCGTCTGATAACCATTTTTTCTTAAAGTTCATAAGCATGTTCATAACGCTTGGTTCATCTTTTTCAACAGTTGGATTGTTAAAATGATCTTTGGAGCAAGAGGAATTGTATATGCATTGCAGCAGCAAAATTGTACAGTGAACTTAGTGGACCGAATTTTCAATGTATGTGACTTGGGAGTTTTGCCAAAGCACCTTAATTGAGAGTTTTGCTAAAGCGCCTAAGGTAGGGCTCTTGTCTTGACCATGATTTAGATGAAAAATAATAGATTATGATATTGAATTTGATATGTTTCTTGATTTCAATGGATGAGTGGCAATATTTACTATGTTTTTTTCTTAGTTGTCATGATTGAAAAATATAAGAATTGATGATTTGCAATTTTGGGAAAGTATGTTATTTGATGAATGTGTGAATTTTGATGATTACTTATTTGTGAAATGGAAAATGTTAAAGAGATTTGTAGGTGTGTTTGTGATTTAGAGGTTGTGTGAAAGTTTATTAATTATATGTGGTTTTAGAGTCTAAAAAAATTATATAAGGAAATGGTGCATAGTATGCATTGCATGACATGTAGTTGCGTCGATTCATATTTAAGTGTCAAATGAGGCGATTAAATGAATTTTTAAGTGTCAAATGTGACGATTCAATGATTTTTAAAGTGTCAAATGAAGCGATTATTACCAAGTGTCAAATGGGGGGATTTATTATTATATGCCAAATGGAGCGACTAAAATTAATATGCAAATTGGAGCGATATCCGGATCATGGTCTACTTGCATTTCATGCATCTGCATTAACATTGTATCTTGTGTCTTTGTCAAAAGAAGAAGAAAAAAAACATTGAGTCGTGTGTTTATTTTTATATTACATTTTGGAGTGGATGTTATTCTAAATGAAAAACAAATGGTTTATCATGATTCTTTGATGATGGTTGTATGTTCTTATTTGATGTTTTAAGTTATTATTGATTTTATTTCATGGGTGTTGAAGGCCAACTCTTACAACCTACATTTTAGGTACCAAAGAAGATATGATGTGTGTTTGATGTTTTGCCTGAAGCGTGTTCGCGGGGAAACAAATTTGAATTTTTTTGAATTGTAATTTAAAATAGTTTTGAAGTTTATTAGTTTCGTAGTTAACTCGACTTGAAATCTTCGGTCTGTAATTAAATCATTTTTAACTACTTATTTTTGTTAAGTTTTAGTTAGGAATTTATTATGTTTGACTATTGTTAAAAAAAAAGAGTCTTATTTTTCTAAAAAGAAGGAACTAGACGTAATGTTTTGGATAAAAAATCTGAGACATTACAGAAAAAGACCGTGTTACTATGAAATCAGGGAGATAAATAAAATCAATCAAGTATTGTTTAAAATAGAGATCAAACTTGGATACTCTGAATTTATAATTTAATTATGAACTTAATAAAAAATCATGATTTTAATTTAAAAATTTAAGTGTCACAAACATTAATTAAAGAAAGGATAATTATTATTTTAATATATCATTTTAAATTGTAAAAAAATAAATTTGAATATTAGATAAATTGCACAATTGGTTCTTCTTCAATCTCATGAATTAAATACCACTATTACAATCATACATTTCAATCACAAAAAACACCACCAACTACATATATTTAACCACCATTATGTCTAATAAAAGAATAAGATCTCCTCATTTTCATGTTTCAATATGACTTTTAAAATCATGCATGTCATATGAGAATTAATATTATAAATATTATAAGGTCATGTTAACTTGTGCCCTTAGGGCACATGTTAAACATTAATTCTTGCCACTAATGGTAATAATTAATTGAAAAAAATTAATATTAAATTTTTTAAGTAATAAATTAACACAATTTTTGATACAAAATTTCAATCAGTGGAATCTTTAACATGTGCCCTAAGGGAACAAGTTAACATTTCCCATATTATAAAGGGTTTTGCTAGAAGACACCATTTATGAAGGTGTCTTTAAGGTGTCTTTTAGCAAGTTATAACTAAAAAGTTGATAATCACACCTTGAAGTGTGGATTGCTAAAAGACACATTCATGGGTGTCTTCTATCAAATCCTTATTATAAATGCAAAGTAATTGTAAATTTTACAATCTATTACATTTATGTATTAAGTAACTGTAATTTTTTTTTTACAATAAGTAACTATATTTTCTTAATAATAATCACATAAATTGAAACTTTCCATTATTTTATGGACTGATTATAAATTAAACCACTTATCACTTTGAAGTTTGAACATAGAACATCATTAACATTAACTATTTGTTTGGTTTCGCGTTTGTCTAATCTATTCTTAGGTTTTTTCTTATTTTCAGTTCTTTCTTCTTTTTGCAAACATACTAAAAATAAAAGACATTTACCTGAATGTGCGGGTATCTTAATAGTCCATCCGGTTCTATTTATAAGAAGAACAAAATTTAAAAAAATGGTTTCTATTTTTAAGAAAATGTTACAAACTTTTAAGGTGTATGTATTGTTTAAAAGATGTTTTTACCTCTCATTTAATGTTTGACTTTTGTATTTAATGTTTCACAATTTTCTGAAAAATATATTTGTAAAAAGGGAAAATTATAGTGACCTCCCCTAAGATCTCTTTAAATGGCATAAACACCCCTCTAATTTTATAATAGACAATAACCTCCTATAAGATCTCTTAAAATAGATATACAAATCTCTTCTCAATTAACACGATTAATTAGTTTGTTAAAACAAAACTGCTACATTTCTATTGGTGAAGACAAAGTTCACAGTATCCACTAAACCACCGAATATTTCAGCCATTATGGAAAGCTATTCAATTTTTTTCTTCTTGTTTTAAACCTCTATTATCATTATTTTTTTTTTCCTTTCTAAATTAAGAGCATAATGACATCAAAGAGAAATGATGTCCTGATTAGATTGATACCCATTCTAATTTTTTGTCATTTGCTCATATATATTATTAAAAAAAGAGAAAAACATTACATAAAACTAGGGATACTTAAAAATCTGACCCATTTAATCCAAGTGGTTCAACCCTAATGGGTAATATAGCCAATTAAAACAAGAATCTAATTCAAATCAACAAGAGTGTGGTGTATAATAGAATAATAGATAGACATTAGTCAGGTCTATACTTCATAGGTATAACTTCTACTACAGGATCAGCTCGTTTGATACTACACATTCTGTTACTTCTGTATCTATATGTATACATGTTAATGTGTTAATGTTTACCAATTATCATATATGTACCGAAAAGCGCAAACCTCTATTATCATAATTTACATCGCCTTTTGTCGGAGAGAAAAAAATAGGTGAAAAAATATGTACCGAAACCGGAAAGCTCTTGTCATTTCTGATCCATGCATAAATAAAATGAATATGTTTTATCCTTTTATTGAGACCACTTTGTTCTTCCTTAACAGTAAATTGTGTTTGTTATAGCCCGCTTGATTGTTTTGCACAACTAGAGCTGGTAGATAATGAGGTTGAGCTGCAACAATTGGAGGTGGCGAGGGAACCTCAAAATAAACAAGTAATGTGGCTCATAACGTGGTTGTTCAACATTGTTTCCTTAAGCTCTTTGTAGATACATCCATACTTGAGTGGTAGTTTTGCATACTTGAATTGAGCACTTAACACAGGTTTTCTGGAGCAGACATGTTGAGCAAACAACAAAGCCAACTGCATTGTACTTTTCACAAAATCTTGAATGTCAACTTTAATGTAGTAGTTTGAAAAAACATGTACTGTATTAATCTCCATGCTGCAAAAAATAAAAGAAACATAACTCATTGATTATATGATTCTAAAATGCAAGTGACAAGATCAGTATAAACAAGATTTCTGTTTTCTTCTGATCAAACAATTTGTAAATTCAATAAAAAATTATCATAATTTCTGAATCAAGTGATTACTCTTTCAACCATAAATCTAGAAAAAATTATTATTAGAAGTAGGAAAAAACAATCCCATTATCAAACTGAAAACTCATTTCAACTACGAGATCATCATTATCATCTCCAGGGCGAGTTTTAAAAAAAAAAAACTTTCTAGAGGTACAAATCAAACTCAAAAAGAGAAAGAAGTAGGAAACAATGCAACTTTTTAGGGATTCAGGCACTCAATAAAACTATATATTGGAAGAAGAAAGAAGAAAGAAGAGAACATACCTGAAGCAACACAAGCAGAGGAAGAAGGAAGAAGATAAGAAAGATTTCTTGAAACTGAAGTAACACAAACAAAGAACGTTAGAAGAAGTAGAAGGAGAAAGAAGACGACTCAAACCTGTGAAGAAGAACCACAACTAGGAATTTGAATTGTGTCTTTTTTTTAGAGATAATGTGAATTGTGTTGATGTTGAGCATGAATATACATATACCTGTAATAAGGATGATCAACAAAACGCAATTATGAATTCCAGCTTGACCATTCATTTCATTAAAAATGCCGCCCAATATAAATTACTATTACACTTCAGTTGATTAGAATACACTATAGTAAGATAGAGACTTTGAGAAGTTTGTCATCGTGAGCTTAGCTCAATTGGTATGAACAATGCATAATATATGTAAAGTCTGGGGTTCGAACATCGGACACCAAAACAAAAAAAAAAAAGAGTCTGTGAGAAGTTTGGTTAAGAGTTAGTTACTGCAACTAGTTTCTATATATAAGAAGACTCATGTACCATTTTTATCGTCTTTTATTCAATTGTATCTTTGTGATGACTTCTAGAGATCAATACACAATCTATCCTTCCATTGCATTAGACCTAGAACCATAGAATCCTTGATTTATAATAATTACTCCATCCGTTTCAGAATATATTTCGCACTTTTACAATGTGTATTATTCACATAACTTACTTTGACTATATTTTTTAACTAATATATAAATACAAACGTTATGCGTAAAATGCTGTTTGATTTGTCTCGATAAATATTTTTAAAATATTAAATTTTAATAATATTTTACCATAGATAATTATAGATAGTAACAGTCAAAGTTGTATATTGACATGTGTAAGTGTTTGAATGTGACATGTATTTTGAAACGGATGAAGTAACATTACCAACAATCGATTAGTTCAAATAGTAAGGGACTTGAGTCCCTTAAGCATATGGTTAGGGGTTTGACTCTTGACTAATTTATGCGTATGGAAAAAAATCCACGTGTGCCCTACTGGTCTGTGGTTTCTCAACGAAGGTTAGTCATTGCTAAGCGAACTTCGTACCAATATCATGATAACAAAAAAAACTAACGTTTTTTTTATGTTATTTATTTTATTATATAAATAAAATAATCTTTTACAAAGAAGCCGAGCCAACAACACCAGTTTACATGTCCAATTTTTCTGCCATATTTTCGCTATTGTGTGACATGGTCGTAACGACAGTTAAATATCGCTGATGCCAGCGACAGTTAATTGTCGTTGTCCCCCAACAACATTTAACTGTTGTTGGAGCCCTTTTTTTGCGTTTATTTTGCAATTTTGTATCATTTAATGCTTGAATTAATTTATAATATTCTTTCAATCTTATGTTGTTGATAGTTATGGTTGAAAATGCGGTTGATAATTATGTTGATTCTTCCGTCGAGTTGAAACCGTTTAAGGTTCAAGCTTAGGTTGATGCAAAATCAAATATTGATGAAGCTTCTGTTCATTTGAAACTTTCACTTGTTGATTTCAATGTGTCCAAACTTGGTGATAATAAAGTAGGAATGGCTCCTTTCTTTTCCACCAAAGATACATGAAAAGTTAGAGATGACATGATTTATTAGGTTCGTCGACAAGCAATAAGAACGGGATTTACTATTGTTATAGGAAAATCCAATTTGCAAAAACGAATGTTAATATTGTTTTGTGAAAGGATTGATGAATATAAAGTGCCAAGGAACTCCACTACGGTGGAGGTTGAATCTAATGAAAATACAAAAATCAGAGTAAACGTCAACAAAACTATTTGATTTTCAGGGGTGATTATAGTGACCAAGCCTCTCCAATTTCCATCAACTCTAGGAAGTGATTCATGATCTGTGAGTGCAAGACATAATGTTAAGGCACCATAATCTTTTTGGATTGTTATCTTCTCCCATTCTAGCCAATTTATGCTTCTAGTCCCATTTTTCTTTGAACTTCAATTGATAGGATTCATCATCCTCTCAATTTCTTTCCAAAAGTAGTAGGGAGGAGAAAAACACTCATATAGCATGAAGGAATAGATTGAGCAACTGATTTAATTGACACTTCTTTATCTACTCTTGAAAGAGATCTTGAACTCCAATTCCGAATATTCTTCCAAATACACTCAATGACTCAAATAGACTTTGTATCTCTTCCTGCCATGGAAGGAAGACCCGGCTAATAACCTCAACAATCCCCAAAAATGATGCTTCTTTAGTTTGATTATATTCATGGTGGTATTTTCATACTGCGTGGGTTTTAATGTTTCAAAGAGTCAAATCCTCTCCATTTATTAGTCTCTTCATTTCTTCTATTTGAAGAGATAAAGACACAAAAAAGTTTGAAAATAATTAATACCGGAGAAACCTATTTGGTGATAGAACTCACTATCCATTTACTTTTAACAAATAGAGAGGATCTTAGCTCGTTTAGAACATCGTTCTAGATAGGAATTAAGATTCATATAAATATTTTTATTTTCTACTATAATAACTAGATTGGTTGTGTGAAAATTGACTGTTTAAAAGGAAGTTACGATTATACAATGAAATGGGTACAGATCATTTTTACAATCTTAACTAATGTTTGTTCCTTCATATGGTGTGAAAAATTGCTGGACTTCATTATTAAAAGGATAAGCTTAATTAAACAGTTCCAACTATTTTCATGTCCATTCAAGGTGGCGTATTAATCGCAACACAAACTTCATTAGGTGTAATACAGTTTCGAAAAGATAGAATAATTTCCATTGATTGATTGTGTAGTAAAAAGTAAATCTGAGAGACATAAACCAACTTAATTACATGCTATGTCTTAATAATCTAGGTTTAATTCATATTCCTTGTGACATACTACACACACAATGGAACCAATTTGTTACTGATTTTGAAAGACAACGTTGTAACACCATTATTATGTTATTGCAAGTACATAACTACTATATTGCATAATATAAACAACCAAATGAAAATCAAATTGTTAAAAGAGAAGAAAATTTGAGGGAGAAAGAATTTATGTACAGCACAAGGGGAATAATTTACATGAATGAAGACAAGTAACATTACAATTTCTTGCTAAGAATGCTGATCCCAGAAACTAACTGAAAACTCATATGTGCAGCACCTTTTTATGGATTCAGTAGAACACCATCCAATCATCTTCATAAATTATTGTCATTGGATTTCTTCCCACCAAGTGACATTCAAACATATTTCTCAGATTGTGATATAATATGGATTGAACCTGGCATTAAAATTGAACCAAACATTCTCATTAGAAAAACTGATAATTTACATTTCTTGTTGCAATTTTTAAATAAAGTAACTGAGATAACAGGTACAATCTTATGGATGGAATAGTTCAGTTTCCAGATTTAGATTTGCTGAAGTCAATAATTCCACACATTCACGCAGTCAGCATGTTGGTGGTCGTTGGATTGAAATCTGACGATCCAAATTTCACAATTGGAATTTCAGTTTTTTTATAATCAAAATATGCAGCGGAATTGGGCTAATCTGATCTCGATCTAATGGCCACCAACGTGCTGACTGCATGGAATTGCTGACAACAACAAATCCAAATCCTAAGTTTCTAAGTTATCCTCCCACTGTTTATCCTAACGGGAAGCAAACGAATAATAGGAAAAACTACCTCCAAACTATTAAGAAAGATTTAAAGGTCGAATTGTTTGGTTGCAGACATTAATACATTATGTATGTTAGAACATTATGACATTGTTTGGTTCTTGTAGTAGACCCTACCCAATGGGATAAGGCTTAATTGTTGTTGGTCAAATGAATGTAGCAGCCATTATAAATACCAGAAAAGGGTTTGGTATAAACTATCAGGTTATGTTTGGTAGACAGACTAAAATAGAACAGAAACGAATACATTAGTGCTATTTTATATTTGGTGTACATTAAAAATCAATACTAGACTAAAACAAGCATAAGATTACAAAAAGAGAGGCTTTTTTTTAATTTAATAAAAAAGATAGAACCAAATAAAACAAATTGTTTTGTTCCAAACACTACCTAAAGCTACCACCCCAGAAAATTAATAATATATATCATTGCCACATAGTGACACAAAATTTGCCAAACCAAAATGTATTTGCTCAGTGATCAACCAACAAATTTTCTGCAAAAGCCAGTATTAATCAATTTTTAACACAGTTGGTCTCAATGAATACCTGCTTAAACATGCTCTTATTCACAAGCAATCTTGGTATCAAAGCTGCTGAGGCAGATTGCAAATGCCTGAAACGCCGAAATAGGGTATCGGTAATCCATTGTAAACAAATCCTTCCCAACTTTTCCAAATTGCAGAATAATCTTATCGTGTTCCGGTCCAGCTGTTCCATTTTCTGCGGAAGCCACCAGCTGAAAGTTTTTAACCGAGGCAATTGTCACCCGTCCATGAAAGTTTAAGCACCAACACTGCAGCTGCTCATGCCACCTCGGAGCCTTGTTTTTCAACACAAGCATACCATCTTTTTTATCACCAACAAGAGGTCCGGATAGAGAGTTCTCTGCCACACGATTTGATTTTGATCGGAAAAAAGGAAACAAGGGAAACATTTCTATGTTGTTTAGAGAAAACTCAGTTTGTGTAGGAGCTACACCACCTGGTTCGATTGAAGAGGATGGAATGGAATCCATGACACAATGCATTCTCCTTGGCCCCCTGCTTGCAATATATAGATGGTGAGAATAGTGTAGTCAATATATGAAGAGTGCGCGGTAAGCTAAATAAGTTTACGCGTAACGCTTTGGATAGACAACAGTATTGTCAAACAAAATAAAAGTATGGATGCAATGCAAGTAAAAAAAATATCAATGACAATTACAGTATAACAGTTTGAAAAAGGTAAGAGCTTAACATCGATAATTGTCAATGTAAAAAGTTTTACGCTGTCAACAAATCACAACCCATCATCCGTGTGACTTTACCAATCGTTGTGATTAAAGTAAGGCATTTTTAATGATATGATGATTATGATTGATTGAGTGTAAAACAGTTGTACACTGACAGTGCATATAAATTGAATTCATTATATAATGTGTGTGCACTATTGAGATATGCAAAGCTTACCTAGAGCCTAGCACATTTAATTCATATGAGATGTGAGCCACTGGATAGTTGCCTGTTGGGACCTTGGGTGAAACCTGCTTTAGATTCACCAACCTAGTAGAACGACTTTTAGTAAATTTTGCTCCTGCATGAGGTGGCTGGCCGTCATAGATTGTGAACTTTGTTCCGAGGAAATTTGATCTTAAGGAAGAATAAAAAAAAGGTATAAGTCGCCGCACTGATAAACAGCAAAAGTGTAAAACAATAAAGGTAATTATATCTTATTAGTTAGCAGCTCACCTCAATTTCCCAACATAGTTGTTGCTTCCCCTGGACATATCATCTGCTTCTAGAGAGATGATATAATCTGTGCATGTAGGACGTCTACATTTGCGTGCAGCCAGAAGGAACTTCCCATCATCACCTAGCGCTGAATTAAAGAAGCAATGACCAAAAGGAAGGTTTAGATCTCAAAAAGGAAAGCAATGAATGACGGGAAACAAATAAACTGAAGTTTTTAATAGAAAGAAATCAACCAAAGATTAATTGTATACTCACAACTAGTTAAACTGAGAAACAAATAATATGTCTGAGTGGACCGGTTGCGCTTTATAAAGCATTGAAGGAGATTCTCCCTTGGACCAGGCTGCCAAAATTATTCGCCAATAGAAACATGTTAGGTAATGCCATAGTGCTGTAAAACAATGCAATACTAAATTACTAAGGAATATAAAGACAAACACCATAGTCATATTCAATCATCATGCCCTTCCACAAACAAGGGAATCTTAAGGGCAATTCCATGTATAGTATTCAACACCAAAGAGGCATCTTAGGGAGCCCACTCAATTAGCCCAAAACAGTGACCTCTCCTACTTTTTGGTTAGGAAAAATACAGATCAACAACAAAGAATGTGGAAGTAATTGAGAATATGGAAAACACAAACACGGACACTAGACATGACAAAGACACTGACACGTCGACACCGGTAATAATTTGAGAATATGGAATAATTGAATGTAACATGTGTCGGTGTCATGTTGTTGTCGGACACCGGACACACCTTCAATATGAAGTGTCAGTGTTAACAGCCCGTACTCAACCAAAACATAAGTATATCCTAGCCAAACCAGTAGATGATATTTGATGCAAGATAGACCAAGAGTCTAAATTATAACAGTCTTAATAACCATATACAAAACCTGGTCATTTCAATGTCTTTTAAGGAAATTACACAGCAATTTCCCATGTAAAGTTTCACGAAAGTTGAAAAACTTAATATCACAATTTAGTGGTCCCAACCTCTCAGATAATATAGAACATATAATTATGTGGATATAATGGAGCACAAAATATCTAGAATTACGCCAAAACCCTACATTATCCATTAATAACATTGACCAACCAAAATAGTATAAAAATAACATATCCAAAGGGTAAATGTAAACATACACAGAGGAACAGATCATCATCAATATCTTAAACAAATTAAGTTACTTAATAGAGTTACATATTGGAAGAGAAAAAACATCAAAATGATTTAGTTCAACTCTAATGACAACATAACTTTCGCAACTACCATGGCATCGATAAGGACTGCATCATCAAAACATACATTTATATATTTTCTTTTGTTGTTATAAAACAATGTTAAAAAACTTCAAATAATTCACAAAAAGACTAAGATAAATATAAAATTTGTTCTAAATTTTCATAAAATTAATACCAAATAACAATGAAACAAGGTAGTGTAAGAAAACTTTATTGCCCTCATCCAAACAATTAATCATGCTAAATTTGAAATTCAAAACACAATTAAGCTCAATGCATCAAACAAAATCTTCCCATTAAAAACAACAAAATCCAACACAAAATTTCAATTTGAAAAGAAAAAAAAACACCTTGTTTGACAAAATCTTCCCATTATAAACAACCAAATCCAACACATTTTGGTCTTTTACACAATATCCGAACAATAATTTTCATACAAATCACCTCAAAGCATCCAAACATAAACCACTTCAACTCACTTATAACCAAAATCAATGCTACAAAATCAATTCAATCAAAATCAATAAAAAGAACAGACAAGTACATAAATAAAAAATTTATTTTTACCACAACCCATATGAAGAAAGAGATAGAAAATGAGAATGGAGAAAGAGAAAACCTGTTTAACAGAAATGGGGAAAGTGATCATAGCCGAAATTTCAGGTTTCTTAACAATCTCTTTAGTGATAACTCTCCAGCTGCGACACACTCCAGCACACGCAACAACGTTCTTCCTCGGCGGCCACGTGTCCTCCGACGCCTCAATTCGGAGAAGAACTTCCCGGAGAAGCTCTTGTGGCATGTTAGCCCAACAACTCTGCCGTAAACTGTCACCGACCGCCACTTTCTCTTCCTTCTCCGCCACCACCACCACCCTTTGAGATCTTGATCTCATGTCTTCGATTATGTTGCGTATTATAGCCATACCCAGATCGCCAATTTCGATTTCGGTTCCACCAAAAGATGAAAAATTCCACCTTTAAAAGAGAAGAGAGAGAAAGTGTGAAGATGTAAAAGTGCTGCGTTGATTGAGGGGAAATTGATTTTGATTGAATTTTGGATTATTTTTCCTTGTGGGGAATGAGAAAAATTAATTTTTTGAAGAAGAAAAGAGAAGATTGAGATGAAAAAAGGGGAATTGAGTTATAGTAGTGTGTGTTTGATGATTTGTTTGAGAGAGGAAAAGGTTGAGAAGGTGAAATGCGTTGTGGTATGATTTTGTGTGAGGAAGAGGTGGGTTACTTTGTTGTTGAGTGTAAGAGAGAGAGAGAGAGAGGAGAAGTTAAAGTCACACATGAGATAAGAAGAGTTGGAAGAGACAAGAAGGTAAAGGTAGGTACATGATGGTTGGTTGTTTCAAGATGGTGGAGGAGAGCACATAGGATCTCAAAGTGGTAAGTAACTTCTGCAATAATTTTTGGATCTCAAGTGGTAAGTTAGACCATCCCAACTAAGTATCAAACTCTTATGACTTGGTATTTCATCATAGAGAAACGTTTTTGGGGTTTTATATGACATAAGATCCTATGAACTTTCATTAAGTGATTTATTAGATAATCGAAAACATAGAATCTTGAGAACTATTCGAAATTCAGAAGAATTAGGGGAAGTAGTCGTTGAACAGCTGGAGAAAGCCCGGGCCCGCTTAAGGAAAGTAAAAACGGAAGCGAATCGGTTTCGAGTGAATGGTTATTCCGAGATAGAACGAGAAAAATTGAATTTAATAAATTCAATTTATACAATTTGAACTTGCTCGATCTATTCAATTGCGCCCTTATAATGCAATCGAATTCTCCGTTCCAATTGCTGTTTTTGTTTCTGTATTCCAAATTTATCCACTAGGTCAGTCTGGTTGGTTCTTTGCGCCTAGTTTTGGTGTAGCAGCTATATTTCCGTTTATTGATGATTTGGTATTTTTTCTTTTGAAATTATGGAGTTTCTTTTTTTTTTCTTTCCTCTTTGTTTAATTTTTTTTACTAGTTAAAGATGTAAAATAGATATAAAAAAAACAAAAAATATTTCAAAATCCAGCACAAGTAAGCAAAACAAAAAAGATTTTCTTATTCTTCACGTCCATACAGACACTTTTTGAATTAGACGTGTCTTGGTATCGAACATGCAACACGTGTCTGACACCAACATGACACCGATATCTATAATCATGCTTCATAACTTAAGACTTTAATCTTAGGTGTGACCAACACTTTTAATACTAACAAAATTCAAATGCAATGGTGTAAAGTTATTGATAATTGATTAATAAGTCTCATATAAAAACTATGTGTGAGATGTTATGTTAGAAAGATTGAGTGTTTATTAGAGCATCTTCAATTGGGAGTCCTTTATTTGACAAAGACCTCAATCTATTAAGGACTCCATTGGAGAAAGAAAAAAAATGGGTATCTATCTGCTACTAACAACTATATAAAGGAGTTAATTTAAGAAGTCATTATTAGCTTACTATCAATGTGGATGTTGTTATGTACTACAATTAAAAAATTATAAATGAGTGATGTGTACACGTGAGACCCATTTAAGTATCTAAAAATTGGTGTCTCATTGTGGATGTCCTTATGTGCAATTGTAACCCAGTTGTGTTTGTGCTGACATGAGACTTTCTCCTTTCCAAGATCTCATATTCGATTCTTTCAAATGTCAATTTCAATGGATTAAATATATATATATATATATATATATATATATATATATATATATATATATAAAACTATGCTTTTTAAATGGGGCTCGGGAGTAAATAGTGGGATTAAACCTCTCATATTTTTCAACTTTTAAACTGGACATCAAATCTAAAAAAAAAGTTATTTGTAATTGGGAACACTGATTCATCAAGTGGTGTGAGATTCAAATGGAAGACAAACTATGCTAAAAGTTTTAGGTTCAGTTTAATAATAAATTAGCAGAAAACTATAGTAGATGAACTTATAAATTATAGCAAGAGCCTGTAAGTTATAGCATATAAAATTGAATTCGTAATATTTGACAAGAATTAATTGTTGAACTAATTTATAAATATGAAACGACACAAAAAATATATATGTTTGATTAATGCTTAATTTTTTTAAGTATGATGACATGGATAAAATCGAAATAAAAAATGATAAGCTACTAGATTTGAGCTATAAGTTAGTAATAATGGTAAAGAAAATGTCGAAATTTGAATAGACCGGCCTAACAATTTTAACATTTTTTAAGAAACAGTTTTTATATTGTTAAATGCTAAAATCTATTTTATATAATATGTAAAATACTGATTCAAAATTGATTTTATAAAATTGTTTTGATTGCCCTTAAAAAAAATTGTTTTGATTGAAAGTGGCTAAACATAAAGTTTTATGTTTAGATATATTTACCAAAAAGTGACTTATATCAATTATGTTAGGATAGTTTGGAGGAAATTTTACCTCACACCCTTACATTTGTACCTTTACCCTTACATTTATCTTAACTTCTAATTTTGCCCTTCTATATAAACTAAAATCCACCCCATCTTTTTTTCTCTGGATTTTTTTTAAGCTTTCCGAGAACAAAATAGATTAAGTGATAGAATCGGACACCTTTTATTGAGTTTTATGGTTCACAAACTTTATGGAAGAAAAAAAATTAGTAACCTAACTCCCACTTCCTATTTTAATCTTGCTCAGTCTCTTTTAAATTTTTGTCAATCGTCGCCGCCTTGTAATTTTTTCCTTCGTTTTTTTTTATTCTTCAAATCATTTGCTGTTTATGTCGATTCCTAATTCCATTAAAGAATTAAAGATCAATTGAGTGTGGGTTCAATTTTAAGGGAATGGCAAGGGAGTAGATCAAGAAGGCGAATCTTGTGGTGAAAGTGTTTGAATTGGGGGATTCTAGTATTGTCACTAGCATTTTGTTCTTATTCATGTCATTTTGTTGTTAGTTCAATTGAGTTGGTAAAACTTACACAAATCGAATAAATATATTATTATGTTTTCCAGAAGAAAAATAATTCAAACAGAAATATTGCATAAAGTTTTCCGAAAATTGTTACTTTTAGTGTATCGGAAATGTCATTTGGGGTAATTCATCATAGATTCAGAAAAGTTAAAAAATGAGAGTAAACATTCAAAGTGATAAACAAGGGTATAATTGGAACTTTTAGTGTTTTGTAGGGGTGAAGGTAAACATGTGAGGGTATGGTGTAAAATTTCCTAGTTTGGATCACAATGATTTTTGCGTGTCTACTTATAATATAGATACCACTTTTAATGAATTCCAGATTTTATTCTAAGTTAACTTTTTTCTTTAAGTAGATTTTATTCTATGTTAACTTAGAAGCTAGATATCTTAGCTTTTAGGGACAATTAATGTTGGGACTAGAATCAAGTTTGAGGTCGGAAGCAAGTGCATTAAAGTTTTGGTCAAATAATTTTTAGCCTAAATTACATCTGAAGTAATTTAAGTTATTTAATTGTAATAAATTTATTTTTAAGTTTTTTTCATACCACTTATGTCCTTTAAGTATTCTTTGTAACATTTAAGTACTTTAAGTTATTTAAGTGTAAATTTTAAACCTCTAATAACTTACATTTTTAAGATCTAAAATACACTTAATTGTTAGAGTTAAATAACTTAAAAGACCTAATTGGTACGAAAAAAACTTAAAGCAACTTGTTACAATTAATTAACATGAAGGACTAAAATGGTATGAAAAAAACTTAAAGGAACAATTTGTTTCAATTAAATAATTTAAATGATCTCTGGTGCTAATTTTTACTAACCCAAAAGTGACGGTAAGAGGGCAGTAAAAATAATAATTTGAGACAAAATTACAAATTTTAACTTCCAAGTAATAGTAAATTGTAATCGAGAATTCTCAAACATACATCAAAATTAATACTAATTCTTGAGAAACATTTTGCTTCTTTCAAAAGTTAATTCAAACATGCACTAAATTGAGACTTTACTTAAAATAACTGTCATGCATGTGAGCATACCTCTTCCATAGTTTTTATTTAGCAGCTCTTTCATGGTATCTGAATTACATGGTTTTTTTCTTAAAAGAAAGATGCTTATAGCATTTAAATACATGGTTCTCACTAATTATGTGAAACCTAAATCACATGTGATATACAAGTGAAACTATTCATAAAAAAATTTACAATAGTGAAACTCAGACTACTGAACCACCAGAACAGACATCTTAATCTGTCCAAAAACTCGACCCACCAAAAACTCAATGCCAAAGTCCAAAGACAGAAAAGGCGGAACAGTAACGCAAAGCGAACCAACTCGAACACAATTCAAAACAAGTCACCAGATCAAACTGCATCACCACCACCTGAATAGACCGGCGCACACATCCCAACACTACATCACAATGTTGATTTCTACGATAACAAAAGTAACTTTTTAAAATTATAAAATAAAAAATAGAATACGAATAAAAATATCAACTTAACTTTTCAATGGTAACGGTAGCAAATCTTGAAGATTATAATCTAATAAAAATATTAATTTAAGGTATGGTTTATTCCTTTCTCGTGCGAATTTGATCGAGAACCTTTCATACTTGCAAGTGGTCATCATCATCGGTAACTTCTTTTACAAGAAAATCAACACCCCCCACAAATTTTCAGATTCAGCTATGTTGTGCTTTAAAGATTGGTGTGATTGTTTAATAAAAATCGAACAGTTAAAATTCTAATTCATATTTTAAGATCAAAATTTGTAATGATTAGATCGTTTGATCTCGACGCTATTGATGTTTCAAAAGCGTGATTAATGTATAGTTCCTAACAACATTGATCTAAATTATGTATTTTCACAACTTGCCCTTTAATACTTTTGCGTGGGAAGAGTTGAGTGATATGGTGAAAAAATCTCATATTGGATTCTCTTTTTCTTTATGTTGATAAATTCTCAAGTTGGATTCTCATGCCAACATAGGCATTGTGGCTGTTTATATATAAAATATCAAATTAGCATTGTGGTTGCAAGAGGAAGATGCAACCACTCATATTTAAAATATGAGTTGTTCAATCCCATCTAATAATCAATGTTATTGGTTCAGATTTCTTATAACATCCCTTAACTGCATGACTATATATACACATGTTTTACGTGAGAATCCATAAATTCCGAGTGCAAAATATTGCAAGTATAGCTTTGGAATATAAAAGACTTGGTTTATATTTGGAGTGTGTAATTAAATCCCTAATAATGCTTAGTAGTTGTCAATAGACATGTACTATAGCATATATAGATATAGTATGTCTTAACTAGGTTTCAAAAGAAATTAATATACATCTTAATTCCTAACTAATTAAATACTGAACCAGGATTATGCAAAAATACCCGTTAGTATTACCAAAGGATACAAATAAATCATCATATCTCGAATGCAACTGCAATTCTAATCCAACATCTTCGTCTATTTATACGATATTTATAGGAAAAATAATTCAACATATCCATCACCAATTAACAGGACAACAACCCCTCAAAAAAAAAACACGACAACAACAGCTATATAAAATATTCCAGAATGTTGTTTAGTTTTGTTCAAGTATTGTGGAGTATTAACTAATTTGTTTTAAGTGCTTGATTAATTTCAGTTTAAATTGATTGAGAGCACCTAAGTTCGATCATAAGTTGAAACAAAGTGAGAAAAATTTACTTGATTAACTTTTGACTAAATTTGGAATCATCATGCCTAAAAACCAAAAAGTTAAGGAGAAGAAAAAACAAATAGACCATCACTTTAATCTCTATGATTTAATAGATAAAATATACAAATATAACAAATTGTCTTTAACGTATAGAAAATCTGTCAATTTAGTCCCTATTATTAAAATATTATTGACTAAATTGATAAATTTCGTATATTTTAGAAACTAAATTAATGAATTTTATTATTTCAGGATTTTTTTATTATTTTTGTATACAGTAGAGAATAAATTGAAGATATGTTTATTAACAAAATACTACATAGCCTTAGCATAATTCTTGTTCTCAATAGTAGAAAGGAAAAAAGCAAGTGACTTCTTCCTCCTCAACTATTTCAAGCTTAATGTGGATGGTTCTTTTACTAGGTTAAAGGTCTCTCAGCTTGTGTTGGTCTTATTAGAGACTATATAAAGCAATTTTGTTTGGGGTTTCTTTTGCAGCATTGATCATTCGACCTCGGTTATGGCAGAGCTTAGGGGTAATGGTCCATGACTTGCACACTATGAATCATGACTTTCTCCTTATTGAAAAGGATTATAGTTCCGTTGTTAATTTGGTTAAATCCTAAATGACCCTTAACCTCAACATGTCCCCTTTTCTTCATGAAGTTCTGACTCTTTTGTGAGATTAATCATATTTATCATGAAGATGTGAGATTAATTCTATATTTATCATGAAGTCAACAAGTGTGTAATGTTCTCTAACTCCGTTGTTGTTATTGATGTTTGTTGATTTCTCTTCATAAAAAACACATCACTTTTAATTTTTACGTAGTTTTTTTAAAAGAAAAAAAATAGTAACACCTAACTTGAATTCCTAATGCCAAAATAATGGTTTTTTCTAGATTACTCTCTCTTATTTAGGAGGTATTTACCCTCTCATGATATCAACCAATCAAAATGTAATATACATTAGCAACATTAAATGTTAAATAAATGAGTCAATTTTTTCTATAAAAAAAACTCAATTTTAATCATAAGGTAACTTTTAATACTTTTAATTTTTATTTAATTATAGACAAGATTACATTAGAGGTCATTTATCTTATTTATTTGTAACACTTTGGTCCTTTATCTTTATTTTTTTTCCGTTTAGATCTTTTATCTCTCATAAAAGTACATATACATCATTTTTCTCATTTTTTTATTAAAAAAAATACATAATTTTATTTTTTAAAATATATTTTTATTAAAAATGGAAAAATCCAGAAATATGATGAAGATGTTCATCATCTTCATCTTCTTCCTTTGAATCTTATCATTTTCATTGAATCAAAAAAATTTCTACACAAACATATCTCCAAATTTCATGAATTAATGTTATGTTCACCTCAAATCTTCTTTTAAACACAAAAATCAAAACCCTATAGAGAAAGAGATTTAATTTCATCACAAAAAAAAAAAGATTTAGTTATATAAATTGCCACACCGTATATTATTATTATTATTACTACTACTACTACTACTACTACTACTACTTTCTAACTCAATATTCAAACGCAACATAGAAATAACCCCAAAACTGAGAGCAGCTTTGCACATTAATTTTGTTGTTTTCAGAACAATCTTAACTTTCGTAAAGCCTAACCCTTCCGCCACTGACTAAGTCTCCATCATCCGCCTTGCAACATTTGTGAAATTAAGGTTTTGACTTTTGTGTTTAAAAGAAGATTTGATGTGAATATAACATTAATTCACGATATTTACAGATATATTTTAGTAGAATTTTTTTGATTTATAGAAGACGATGGAGATTCAAAGGAAGAAGATGAAGATGATGATCATCTTCATCATATTTCTGGATTTTTTCCATTTTTAATAAAAATATATTTTTGAAAGTAAAATTATGTATTTTTTAATAAAAAAAATGAGAAAAAGATGTATTTGTGCTTTAAGAGAGATAAAGGACCTAAACAGAAAAAATAAACATAAATGGCCAAAGTGTTACAAATAAATAAGATAAAGGACCCCTAATATAATCTTGCCTTAATTATATTTAGGTGTTCAATCTTAATTAATTTACACTACAGGACTGGCTTAAAACAATTAAAATTTCAGATCAAATTTCTTTCATCTGAATGTCCTTAAATTTATCAGTTACATTCATAAAATTTCTTCTTCCCATTTTGATTGTTCAATTTTGTTGTTCCAAACTGCCATATTTTTCAATTTTTGTGAGAATCATCGTCGTTTGTTTGATTCCAAATATCGTGAGAATTGCCGTTATTTTCAGAACCACGTCAGATATGGTGACTTGATTTTTCTTTTTGATTTGATTTTTCTTGGTTGTGAGGTAGTTAATTATAACAATTGAGTAAGTCATCTGTTGTACTTTATGGACTGCTAGCAGGTGTTGCCGCTGTGATGTTGTGGGAGTTTGCTAGCATTTTTTTCGGTTGCTGCTGAAATGGTTATGTCATGGGGCTTTTGTTCTTTTGTTTGGACTTAAAGGTTTTGGTTGATAGTGAGGTAGGTCTATGCGTGTTAGCAAATTTTATTAGGTTGGCTGCTTAAATAAAAAAAATAAGTCACGATACCTGACGCGATTATAGAAACAATGACAATTTTTACTATAATTGAAAACTGCGGCAGTTTGGAACGACAAAATCGAACAATCAAAATGGGAAGAAGAATGAAAAAGAAACAAGAATTGATCAACGGGGAAGAACAAAGAAGAAGAAATTTGAATGAAGAAGATGTTTTTGTTCTCACGTTCGGGGTTCTGGAATGGTATAAATTTTATGAATGTAAGTGATGAATTTAAGGACATCCAGATGAAAGAAATTTGATGTAAAATTTTATTTGTTAGAAGGTTTTTTTTTTAAGGACTTTGTTGTAAGTCTTGTAGTGTAAATTAATTAAGATTGAACACCTTAATATAGTTAAATAAAATTAAATGTATTAAAAGTTACCTTATGATTAAGATTAACTCTTTTATTGTTAGAAAAAAATTGACTCATTTATTTGACATTTAATTTTGCCAATGTATATTACATTTTGATTGGTTGATATCATGAGAGGATAATTAACCCCTAAACAAGTGAGGGTAACGTAGACCTCACCCAAAATAATTTATAATTATGATAAGTCACTCATTAGTAAGTCATCATTGGCATGACCTTTATGGGTCTCGTACCGGTGCAAGACTTTTTTTTTTTTTTTTTAAGTTTTTAAAGGAATGTGATCCATTGGATGTAAGTTGAATATTTTCAATGGTTGAGATTAATAGACTAAGTGACCCACTATGCTTGTAATCTTTTTAACATATATATTGATTTAATAAATGTATTTGATTTTGGATTCAATTTTCAGAAAGGGTGTTTTTGTCATCGTTGAAAAATTGAAAAAATTTCCCAGCAACCTAATACATTCCATCTTTATTCTCTTTTAGTGAAAATCCCAGCGAGCAATGTTCTTGACATTTTGATGAAAACTTTAGTGTAGAATGGGTACAATGAAAATAACAAAACTTCTCTAGTTTGCCACAATTTCCTCTTTACTAAGGATTTAAGATTTTATTGTTCATCCATTCTTTTGTCTTAATAAAATTGCATATTTGAAGAGTTTGACCACCATTGTGGGTTTATCACTAGATTTTTTTTTTTGAGAGAAGGGTTTATCACTGGAGTTAAAATACTTAATTTTGGTTTGATATCTGTATCTAACTACTTCTTTCTTAGCTTAAACCAGACGAGTTATCCAAACTTCCAATCGCCCCACACCACACACACTACATATATACTTTATATTATTTGAAAAAGCAAACAAATTAATACAACTAATACACACACGCGCACACATTTAATAAAAACTACACAATATTGGTTATTAATTTATAGTTTAACTTTTTTGTTAAATGAAACTTTATATACTAAACTTACTTTAAATTTAAGTTGGCTTATATGTCAAATAACTTGAATTTTCACTAACTTTATGTGACATGTACTTCAAATTAATTAATTTTTAATTCAATTTAAAATATTATTTTTTATTAAATTTTTATTAGTTTGGTGCTAATATACACACAGAAGACTAAATATTTTTGTAGAATCAGATTTATATTTTTTTGTTTATTTAGAACTGGCGAAAAGACGGGCACGGGGTTTTATGAAATTTTAATTTTGATTAAAAGTAAAAATATAAATGTTTTTTTTCCTTCAAATTATAACAAATAAAGCTAACCATGATTATTTATTTCAATGAAACCAACAATATAACAAAAAATATATATAATCTAGATTCTTATTTTTTTAATGACACCAACAACAATCTTTATTACAAAAAATGTTGTTGTCTAAGGATATAATTGGAATAATGAAAAAGTAATTATAGATACAATCATCTAGTTTGTTACACTTTTTAAATGATAAAGGAAAAAACTGGACATTTGTGTTTGTTACACTTTTATTTTAATATTTAAATTTAATCGTATTTATTTGTTACATATGTTATTTGTATTAAAAATCAAGGGCATTTTTGAAAAGAAAAATCCAACACAAAATGGTTTTTTTTTTTTAAAGATCCAACTTAAAAGAGTTGAAAAAGGTAGTTTTCTTTATATATAGTATAGATATAACTGAACTAAACTAAGAATATTTAATTAAGAATATTTAATTTATGATGTTTGGATTATTATTGTGGAATCCAATTTGTGGAAAGTATGATCTCCGAATTTCGTGAGTGTATGGACTTAGAAACTGGATATGTCTATTTTAATTCAATTGAAATATCCAAATTGCTCTTATAATTATCGAATCCACAAATATAATTTATATGATTTCAATAATAAGGCTTACCCACTAGAATAGGTAAAACACAGAACCTGACCTACAGCTGCATGTAAAATAACAAACAAACGCACGAGAGACTGCGCCTCCAAAATGGGTTGGATAAGATTAGTGGCACTATTCTTAGGCTTCCTACCACACAACTTTGCAGTAGGTAAAGGGTATCATAGACCCACCACACTAATATAAATTAATATGCAAAAATTATGGCTTTAAGTGCATTTTAAGGGGCTATTCTATCAACCACTTTGATTAATTTGCGACCCAATTTTGCTTTATACATGCTCAATTTGGACTTTATTGATGTCAATCATTCCTATACCATTTTAATTAGATTTAAGTTTTTTTTTTTTGACAAAAATTAGATTTAAGTTGTTTCTTTAATTTCCATCAAGAGCAACTTTATTTTTTTTAGAGAAATAAAATTATAGCATTTCATTAATTAAAATGTGTTCAATAAAATTTAATAGATTAATCAAAATCTAAAAATTAACTGATAATGTGTCGTCTTATCTAACTCATAGATAACCTCATTTGTTTGTCCATGTACAAGCCTCACATTTGAATTTTCATAAAAAGTATTAAATAGAGTTTTACAATTTTGAATAATACTTCGAAACCCTGTCATGTCATGCCATGATCAGAGGATAAGAAACTCTCAACAACCCTTTTTGCATCAAGCTCGAAATCAACATGCCCAAGATGGAGCTCATGAACTCATTCTAATGTCGATAACAGTCCAAGAGTTTCTCTCACATGAACGCTAAAATATTTTTGTCAATATTGTCATATTAATCCCTCAATATTTTTATTTATTGTCATAGCAGTTCCTATAAATGCTTATTTACTATCATATCAGTCCATATATGAAAAGAGTTAATTCATCGTTGAGGGACTATTTTAACATCATAGACTATTTTAACTAACAAATTGCATAATCAGAGACTATTTTATCAAATATATTGAAAAAAAAATGTTATGACTACTCGTTACCCATTTGAGTATCAAAATGATAATTACCCCATTGATCATTTATCCAAACTATTCACAAATTACACAAATGGAAAGCTTCCTTTTAAAAAAGGAAGCAAAAATATTCCTAAGAGTTTGCATTGTAAAAAGAATAATAGTGTGCATCGATTTTTTTTTTTAAACAATAGTGTTCATCGATTTTTTATATTAATTTTTAAAATATCTCAACAAATATTTGCCTATTGAGACATAACTTGATGATAGTGTAAAATAATTTGATTATAGTGTAACATAGCTTACACAATATACTATTACCATGCCATCCAGTTCTGAATTAGCTAGCAGTTAAGTTTGAATAATTTATAAGACACGTACCATATCTAAAACTTTCATTCCAAAAATTAACTAGAAGATGGTCTTCTCTCTCTCATTACGGTAAGATCAATTTTTATGATGATTTACATGTATTTTACTCGGTCGATCTTAAAGAGAGTTCTTTGAACACTTGTTAATTTATTTTTTTTTGACAAAAATAAATGATATTCATTCATTCAAATTGATAGAGTATACTGATATAATGAAAATTTGCTAAAAATAAAATGGATGAATCTGTGAACTGACTCACAACATCCATGTTCATAGCATAAAACGGAAAAGTACTAAAGCCTACACATATGACTATATTTAAGTCTCCGGAATACCTATGTCTTCGGATCTGCAACGTTGACGACTCCAAAGTCATTGATTTGATTTGCACTGAATCGAAGCTCATCTGACAATCTGAACCGAACAAATACCTGAACGAAACAAGAAAGACAAACAACGTCGCACAAAGACGACGAACGAAACAACGTCGCACTAAGACGAAGAAATCACGAAAGAAAAACGAAATAGATGTGAAAATCACTTATTTCCATAAAAGTGAAATAGAAAAAAACGAGTTAGAGGGGTGATTTTGGGTCCCTAAATCACCCTTCTTTGGTGGATAAAGGTGAAAAAACTAGGGTTTTGGTGACGGCTTCCAAGAGAGAGAAGGGGAAGAGAGAGCCATGTTTTTATCTGGTTTAAGTTAATTTTTCTTTTTAAAATAGTTGCTATTTGCTAACACTTAAGGTGTTACGGAGAAAGGAGAGTTTGTTGGCTTATATAACGTTAAATAAAAATTTGTTCTTAGTGATGTCCTCTTTGATGGTGGTGGTCAGAGTTTAAGCTACAAACTTTAAATGTATTATTCATTATACTTAACAAATAAGTTAAACTTACGAGAACAATAGATGATATCCTCTTACAACATGGGTAGCTATATTAAATTGAAAATATATAAAAACATGCTCCAAATTAGGCTTAAGTGGGGCCAATCTATTTTTGTGTATATATGAATCTCTCTCCCTTTTTTGGAAAAAGATAGATAGACATCCTTTTTCATACACCTTTCATGTACACCCTCATGTGCCAGGGATAGTTTAGTAATTTCATATCACATCATCACATTCTCTCATCTCTTCTTTCAATGTTTTTGCCACTTGTCGCAATTGTATATGGGTGTTGAAAGGTGTATGCCACCTAAAGTGGTATGTGTATAAGAGCTCCCCTTTTTTTTACAAGAACTTAATCTCGCTAAGACTTCTATAATTTTTTATTTTTTTTAGAAAGACTTATATAGTTTCATAAAACACTTTAGGACTATTGAGTTTTTATAAAAGTTGTATTAAAATTGTGTATTTAATTTATTCAGAAAATTGAAAAATAATTTTTCAACATAAATTTTTACCTTTTTATTTTTAATTAACATATTCCCTTAGCAAGACACAAGAAAGAAAAGAAAAGAAAAAACTTAACTCTATCATATAGGAGAAGGAACTCATTCTGAATTTAGTTAGTATTACAAAACTAGCTAGTTAGAGGATGACAGTTGTTATTTGTCATTAAAAAAAAGAAGGAAAAAAAAAAGATTCAAGAGTTTTCCAACTTTGATGGTCCTCGGCAAATTTTCATAGGAAAGGGACAAGGTTTACATATACCATCTACCGGTTCCAGTGTGTTTCCCTCACCCTACAAGCCACACATTTTACACTTAGACCAAATAACCTTCTTCATGTGCAAAAACCTGATTAATGTGAGTCAGTTTTCAAAGGATAACATATAGTTTACTCTCTTGAGTTTCATTATGACCATTGTCTTGTCAATATATCCATTTCTAATAAATATAAAGATGTTTCATCTTTTTGCAATGCATGTTGTATGGGTAAGCCTCACAAATTACACTCATCTGCCTCTCAAACCGTTTACACTCACCCATTGGAACTTGTTGTGAGTGATCTTTAGTACCCACCACATCACCTACTATTTTTTCTCTTAGTTATAACTACTACATTACTTTTGTTGATGCATGATTAATACTCCACCCGTCTTTAAATATAAGTAAAATTGACTTTTTAGGTTCATTCATTTAATGATGTATGTGGTTTATAATATGGACCACATACATCATTAAATGAATGAACCTAAAAAATCAATTTTGCTTATATTTAAAAACGAAGGGAGTAAGTTATAAATTTTTTTATTTTATTTATAAATATTTAAATCAACTTATTTGCGACATGTATCACTATTTCCCATATACTCAAATGTGCCAAATCAACGAGAAACCAATCAAAAAGACTTTTAAAAAAACAAAATATCTTCTCTAAAAAAATTATATCTTGCAGGGGATATATTTTTTACAGTACAAGATTAAAATCCAAACTCTTAATATTTACAAGGAAGCATAAAAAAGTCCTCTCTCGTCAAAAAGCCCAATTCGGAAAGTATATATATATCTTCAACACAAAAAAGAAAATCTATCAATTCATTAGGGTTTTGGAATAACAATGGCTATGAGTCTAACACAAGGTGCGATAGAGAGAATAGGCTGTGCTGACAATTTATCTGAGTTTAAGCACGTGCTGCAAGTTATCGAATGCGGATCCCACATCCTTTCGCTCTCTGATGGTTTGTATTATACCCCTGGATTCCTTGCAGGGAATTTGCATGAGTTGCTCACTTCCAGAAAGTTGCAGAAAAGCTCCATTGTTAAACTCACTCACTTCGTCGTCGATAAACTTCAAAACTGCATGTCAGTTTGTTTTTCTGTCTCTCCGTTAATTTAAATATGATTCTAGTTTGTTCATGTATTCATATATTCGATGTTGAATATGTGGTAATATTTTATGTACTCTATCAGTTTGAATGAATGAATGAATATTGTTTTATTTTTGTGATAAGATAAAATAAAATTGAACTAACTTGTTGAAACAAACAGGGTTATCATCATCCTTGACCTACAAGTTATACTAAACAAATGTGATATGATTGTCGGAGAACATGTCCTACAACCTGAAAAGGCTCCTTTGTTGGTTGACCTTTTTTCTAATGGTAATGTGTTTATTTCCCCTCCTATCCTATCCTATTTATATACATTCCTCAAGTTTTAAGTTTTACTTCAAATTTTTGTTTTATATATCTGCAGGGAGAAAAGAGGGAATGCCCGTGAATCTGACCGCTAGGGGCGATAGCTCTAATGTGCCACGACAATTTCTATCGCGGTGATTTGTTTACGCCAGTGCTCCAAGTTATTGACGTTACTCAACTTAATAGTCGCCTCGTTGTGCTGTCTGATGGTCGAAATTATCGTGTTGGAACCTTTGTTAGTGATCTGGAGGAGTTGGACTATTCCAGCAGGTTTGCAGAAAGGCTCTATTGTTAAACTTACTAACTTATTCGTCACCAAATTTCGCAAGAATGATACCAGCAAGTGAGTTTATTTATTTTGTCTCTCTGTGAATTTATTTTGGTTAGTGAAATGAAAGATCAAATGATTATTAGTCTTCAACTATATTAAGATTTAAGAGTAAGGTTTCTGATTTATTATTATATTGTTATAAACAGGAGTATAGTCATCATTGACCTTGATGTTATAGTGGACAAATGTGAGCGGATTGGAGATCCTGTCTCACTACACAATAATATACCTTTTTCTCGATTTGATAGTGTTGATCATTCTAACACTTGTGACTGTAAGTAAAATTTAGTGTCTTTAGTTTCCCTCCTATCTTACTTATCCTTAAATTCACCAGAGATGTGGTTTTCTCTTTTGCATTATTCGATTTGTACCCGCATTTGTTTATCTATATCATATATTCATCGCAATGATTGTTATTGCTATGTTGGTGAAAAAATATATATTTTGCTTGCCTTAGTACCTGTGAAGAATGGATATGAACTTGACACAAGGGGCGATAATGAGAATATGTAGTCATAGCCGGTGCTGCAAGTTATTGATTGCCCGAACCACATCATTTTGTTGTCCGATGGCTCACATAATAATATGGGAATCCTCTCCAAAAAATTAGAAGAGTTGGTTCGTTCCAGAAGGTTGCAGAAAGGCTCCGTTGTTAAACTCACTCACTTCATCGTCCGTGAACTTGAAAACCGCAGGTGAGTTTGTTAAATATGGATTAAGTTAGTTTACTCCGCATTAGGATGATGGCTTACCATTTGTTTGTCTGATTTTTAATTATAAACAGGGTTATACTCATCCTCGACCTTGACGTTATACTTGAAGAATGTGAGCTGATCCGAGAACCAGTACCACGACAAATATACGCGCCTTCACTACCGAATATGGATGGCCTTTTTTATCAGATGATTCTGCTTATTCTTAATGTATATGTGAGCTGTTCGTCCTTTTGACCGGCTCATAATTTTTTTTAAGCTTATTTTCATGAGCTCTTCGTATGGCTTATGACGCAATTTGTAGAGATTACCACTGAGGAGTACCATTAGCGCATGTGTTTGAATCCCATCCAAGCTGATTTTACCCTTCTTTTATACCGTTAACAAGGCTTCATTCTATAAATTCTACTATTTTGGAAATCAGTCTAGAATCTTTTAATATGGGATGAATTAAATATGAATTATTAATGTTTTTGGCGTTTAAAAAATTATATTTAATTTATTTTTTGTTAACAAAATTCTAAATTTAGGTGGGAGAATTTCTTATAATATTTGAAACATGCATTCCAAAATTCATTCAAATTATCAAAGAATGCATGCAAAAATTGATTAAAAATTTGAAGGATACATGTAAATTGACTTAAAATTAGTAATATAAAATATTTGAAAGATCGCCGTTTCAGAGAGGGACTAACACAATTTGTTTTATTTGTAAATAACAAAAACTTATTTAACAGTATAATCTATTAAATCAAAGGGATTGGTTTCTATGCACCTAGCTATAATTGGTTTTCCAAATGTATCCAATCAAATCGTTTTAAGAGCTTTTCAAAAACACCTCATTTGAGAAATTTGTGTTGATTTATGGACTTGGGTAGCAAAACAAAAGCGTCTCATTCGAAAAATTAGATCATTCCTTTTCCTACTCCGCTCGACTTTCAACAAAATAGTTTCCCTTGCATACAAATTGACAAACAAATTAACTTCTTAATTATACAACTATGCTTTAAATGAGTATATGTGAACATATATGTGATTGAAGTTATATACGAGTAAATTAATTGATGAAGACACCGAAAGTTGTCATTATCGATGTTAAGCATGAACCTTATTTAACAAGTCCCCCCTTTAAATACACGCTCTACCAAACATAGATAGATTACACAACAATACACACAAACAATCTCTAAAGACATGTTCTACTACCAAAACAGAAACATGAAGGAAATACTAGAATGGTAGTGTAGTGTAGCACCTCGTGATGCTGAAATTGATTAGCGAGAGAACACTAAAGTCGAATCCTCCTCCTTAATCGGAAATCCAAAAATGTGGTTAATTTAATTAATTAACAACAAAATAAACGTGATTGTAAACATGCATTACACAAATAAACAACTTTCAACTCAACACTAGGGTCGACCCTGAGAATTTTTGTGCCCTGGGCCAACATAAATGATATTGCCCTCCACCTAATCATATTATTATAATTGTTTCGTCTATGCACAATGGCGAAACTTGAACAAAAAACTTGGGATGTCAAAATGAAGATAAAAATTTGATGTGGAAAATTTACAAAAGATAAAAAAATGAAAAGGCAAAATCATTTGTATAATAGCACTAGTAGTGCCAAAAAAAAAATACACACCACTGCATAACTGACAAATAAATAAATCACACTTAATTGATTTTTTTTCATTCTAATGAATTAAACATGAATCTTGGAGCCATACATTTAATCACAAACAATAACACAAACCATATGCACGAACCACAAATATTTCTTGCAAAAAATGTATATCTCCCTCATTCTTCATATATTAGATATGACTTTTTAAGTCATAAATGTGATGTGAGAACGAGTATTATATATATTAGTAATCCAAAGTGATTGTAAATTTTAACCATTATTATATTGATGTATTCTATATTATTTATCGAATAACTAGTCTAATTTTTAAAATAATCACATAAAATTTGTAACATTTTGTTATTTTATGGGAAAATTATAAATTACATCGGTTATCAATTTGAATCAATTTGAAATTAGATGAGGAACATCATTCATTATTTTTTTGTCAAGTAGCCTAGTGGCAGGAGCTCACACATTTTAAATGTGGAGAAGTGGGGTGTCCGGGGTTCGAACTCCAGCCCCTGCATATTATGCATTGTCCCTACTCCCTACCACTAAGCTAAGCTCACCTGAACTTCTTTCATTTTCTTTTATTTCTTCTTTTTGTACACATGCGTAGAATAAAAGAAAATTTTACAACGAACGAGTATTACTCTAAAAATATTAACATATACTATTATAAAAAATTAGCGTCCTTCTAAATATTTATATATTTCCTTTTACATTTTTTATCTTTAATCAAATACTTATTATTTTTAGATATTTTTACTTTTGATTCTTAATAAATCTTATTAATTTTTTATTTAACTTTGGCCTATGGGTTTATTTATATATTCATATTTATTTTATTTTAAGTAAATGGGGTGCAAAAGATCAACCATTTGTGACACTAGATTAAAATGTAAAGCGAAAATTCCAAAAAAACTAAAAGATATAAAATCTAACATGGGGAATGAAAAAATAAACTAAAATATGTAAATCTCCGATTCAAATGCCTAATGACCAAGAAACATATCAATTGACCCGAAGATATTTAAGACTAGAACAGAGCCAGAAACCTAGATCTTGAACCATAACACTTTCAGATAGAGATAGAAAAAAATTGTTCCAAAACAACAACATAACCATTGAAGGCCAAAATAACGACATATCTGAACAACCACAAATTTAGTACCATTTATATTCGGTGTCCTACGCAACAACCTCAGCTCCGTATTCCCATGTGTAAATTTATTACTGTTTTTGAGGTTTTTAAGAGCACAATATGAAGAGTTTTACTGGTTAATACACAACTCTGTTTTCATTCCTAAGATTTGTCGCATATTTGCATACATTCGTTGTCAAAAATTTGACGCATAGGCTCTACAAGATGGTCATTAAATATCCAATCCAGATACATCGTCACTGCTGCAGATGTCACAGTCGCTTGACATTGTGACAATAAAGTATACATAGTGAAACATAAATACATATAGTAAATTACAGTAATACATACACCAAAACATGTTATATCTATCAAAACAAACAATAAAACATAAACATGATACTAGAATGTTGTAGTGCAGTGTAGTGTACCTCGAACTCGATGATGCTAAAATTGATTTGTGTGTGAGAACACGAATCGTCCTCCTAAAATTGAATTGAATAATATGTCTATGATTAGAAAAATGGATGATGCTTGTTGTTTATATACTGGTACTTTCAACAATGTATTGAGGAGAACATGAAACCTATTATTATGTAGGCGGCTAATCATTTTCCTTGTAATAATATAACTGACATTCACTATTTGTTTGTTATGCGAAATATGAAAAGAAGAGAAACAATGAATGAAGGAAGGAAGGAAAGTTATGTGATATGAAAGAAAACACGACAAACAAGGAGATGAAATGGAAAATGGAGAAGTAGATGTTAGCTTTATGAAAAATGAAACCAACTAAGACACACTCGTTAATTTTTTTTTTTTGTGGTGTTCGAGGTTCGAACCATGAACCTTGCATATATTATGTATTGTCGTTATCAACTGAGCTAAGCTCACAGAGACACACCCGTTAATTGTTTGTTACCAACGTTAACTACCGTTATGTTCTTGTTTGTTTCAGGATAACAACAACAATTAACTCACTTCTCTTCCCCTAAACCCACTTAAGCACCAACTAGGCAAGGAGAGGATGACTTCTAGCGCCTATCACTAAAAGGGGAAGCAGTCATATGAGTGATATTGAGGGGACGTCACAAACGGTTGTGCCCCAAGTTATGGACCGTTCTCATGACGAGTACTACGTCTCTAAGGAGCAATACTACAACTCCGCTAAGGAGCACTGTCAAGATCAGGACCATGAGTAGCCCAAGCAACATTGTTCACCGACACTGATGTTTTTTCCAAGGGCCCTACTGATCTGTAACTTTTATCATCATTCGGTAAACATGTCTCTTGTAAGATTTGGAGCAATATTGTAGTTGATTTAATTATATTTCTTTATTGTTCAAGTGTTTATTTGACTAATATTTTTTTTATCGAATTATTTTTTATTTTGTTTTTGGCTAATATATTTTTTGTTTTTAACATGTCGCACACGGGAGAAAGATTGCTACGGTTGCATACTCACTAGACCATTTCGACTAGTTGTGGACTCCAAATCGTGGATCCGGTCTTTTCCCACTACTTCAGACAAGGTTCATGACCATCAGCACTGCATTGTTACCACAGGGTCAAAGAGGTGGCACGAGGAAACCAACAACTTTCATCTATCTATTGGGGAGATGACTCTAACACTAGATGATGTGACGTATCTTCTACTCATCATAATTGAACATTAGAAATAAATGACAAATAAATAAATGTTAATTTTATTATAAAAATCAAATTTGAACATTAGATAAATCACACATAATTGAATTTTTTTTTCATTCAAATGAATTAAACATGAATCTTGGATTCATACATTTCAATCACAAAGAGTAACACCAACTATATGCACAAACCACAAAGATTCTTGCAAAAAATGCATATCTTCCTCATTCTTCATATATTAAATACGACTTTTTAAGTCATGGATGTGATGTGAGAACGGGTATTATATATTAGTAATCCAAAGTGATTGTAAATTTTAACCTCATTATGTTGATAAATTATATATTATTTATCAAATAACTAGTTTATTTTTTTAAAATAATCACATAAAATTTGTAACTTTTTGTCATTATATGGGAAAATTACAAATTACATCGGTTATCAATTTGAAATTAGACGAGAAACATCAACAATATTAATTATTTATTTAGTCTTTTATTTGTCTTCATCTATTCGTATGTATTTTTTTCATTTTCTTTTATTTCTTCTTTTTGTACACATGCGTAAAATAAAAGACAATTTTACAACAGAACGAGTATTACTCTGTAAATATTAACATATACTATTATGAAAAATTAGCGTCCCGCTAAATATTTATATATTTCCTTTTACATTCTTTATCTTTAATCAAATACCCCCTTAAAAAAAATTCTTTAATCAAATACTTATTATTTGTAGATATTTTTACTTTTGATTCCTAATAAATCTAATTAATTTTTCATTTAACTTTGGCCTACGGGTTTATTTATATATTCATATTTATTTTATTTTAAGTAAACGGGGTGCAAAAGATCAACCATTTGCGACACTAGATTAAAATATAAAGCGAAGATTCAAAAAAAAAACTAAAAGATATAAAATTTGACATGGTGAACGAAAAAATAAACAAAAATACATAAACCTCCGGTTCAAATGCCCAACGACCAAGAAACATATCAATTGACCCGAAGATATTTAAGACTAGAAGAGAGTCGGAAACCCAGATCTTGAATTTTAACAGTTTCATTAGAGAATAAATGCTGGAAAAAATTGTTCCAAAACAACAACATAACCATTGAAGGACAAAACAACGACATGTCCGAACAACCAAAGAATTTAATACCATTTATGTTTGGTGTTCTGCGCAACAACCTCAACTCCTTATTCTCGTATGCAAATTTACTACTGTTTTTGACATTTTTGAGAGCACAATAAGAAGAGTTTTGCCGGTTAATACACAACTATGTTTCCAGTCCTAAGATTAGTCGCATATTTGCATACAACATATTCTGCATCTTTTGCATCCCTAATTTCCCTAATCATTTGATTGTTTTCGGTCCTAATATTAGTCGCATATTTGCATACATTCGTCAAAAATTTGACGCATAGGCTCTACAAGATGGTTATTAAATACCCAATCCAGGTACATAACCACTGTTGCAGATGTCACAGTCGCTTGACATTTTTCAATGTATTGAGAAACAAATCAATAGTCTTCTCTGAAGTGGATATAGTAGTCACAAGGAAGGGGGATTTGAATTGTGACCCTTTAAAAATTAAACCTGTAACTTAAAATTGATTCTCAAGTTGTGAACTTGGAATTGTTAAATTTGGAGACTGACTTCAGAACGTTCTGAAGTGTTAGTGCAAAAACAGTTTAAATAAATAAATGTGTTTGTGTGTGTTGTGTATACTGTAAATAAAAAGTATAGGGAAGAGAAGAAGAACACACAGAGATTTATAGTGGTTCACCCAATGTGGGTTAGTCCACTTCTCACAATCTTGTGAGAATTTCCACTATGATGCTTGAGATAACCTCTCAAATCCTGCATCTTGCAATCTTGTTTACCTGAACAATTGCAACAACTGTATTCTCTAAGCCTCAGCAGGCTTGCACCTTCTTGGTAAGTTACCCACTTAGACTTGTACAACTTCTGCTTAAACTAACACTTTAGTACCCCTGAAGTTAGATGAGACTTTGTTTACAATTTGTATGAAGTTTGAATGTTTGACAAACAAACAAGAGAAGAGTGAAAGGAAAGGTTATCTTTAAAAGAGATAACATAAAGAATTGATTTACACTACAAAGAAGATAAAAAGAGTCTTCAGTGATGATCAATTTAAATGCTAAAGCTTCAAAACAATCTTAAGTTGTTTTTCTTGTATGTTTTGCAATGGTGCAAGTAATGATGAGCCTTTGATCTCTATTTATAGAGTTTTTGGGCTCATATAGCCGTTGTAGGGTGTCCAATGGTGTTATGCCACATGTCTTGGGCCCCACAAACTTTTACTTGAAATTCTGGGTAAACATTTTTGTTGAAGCAAAAATCCTTTTAAAATTGTTTTTAAATGATAAACAAACTCTTGTATTAAAATTAAGATTATAATTTTATTTGGTTATTTAATGTGTGCTCTTGAGTGAATTTTATTAAGGATAGGAAAATCCAATTCTCACACAT
>Ga0315914_1000818_pt1 | contig 42743 bp, 21 predicted proteins | sample MpolenodulesMG_FD_203920 | JGI IMG/M metagenome (GOLD analysis project Ga0315914, IMG submission 203920) | Medicago polymorpha root nodule microbial communities from Los Angeles, California, United States - elongated nodules | ecosystem: Host-associated > Plants > Roots > Nodule | place: USA... | reverse complement strand
TGATTTTCTTGGGACCGAAAATTATAAAGGGATCTCCCGAAAAATTATTATCTTATTATTTTATCGAGTTTTTCAATTTTTTACATTGGCCCAAGTCGGGACCGGACAAATTTATTATTTTAGAGAACTTATTAATTTACCGAGTATTAATTTAAAGAGTTTATACTGTATATTCACTCGTAGAAAAACAAAACTTCTTGCTCTTTTTTAATAGGTCTTCTAACAAGTATTTTTAAGATATTCTTTAAAGTTTTTTATAAAAATTTTATTCATCCAAAAAAATTAAATAATTCAATTTACCGAAGACACACTTTTTTATTAAAAATTTACTATTTTAAATCATAAAAAATATCTCAAAGACATCGTTAACATTTTTTAATTACTTTGTAAACCCACGTTTCTACAATTGTCTAAACAAGTAAATGTCATTTAAGATAGGTAATTTTCATTGACTTTTTTGCTTTATAAAACAGGTAAACTCTTGGGAAATATACACAGTTAAAAGAAGTAAAATTACAGAACAACAACTTTAACAGAATCATGAAACACCTTTGCGTATGAAAACTACAAAAAGGGTGAGAAGGATACATAAAGAAGCAAGCATAAAGCGAATGCCTCATATCCCTGCCCATCCAATCCGACCGACTCAATGTCTCAACCTATTATTTTGTTTTCCCAAAGTACAAATTTGGTTTGTCCGCAAATGGAAATTTAAAAATTAAGTTATGCCAGAAAATTGTAAAATCATTTTTGAATTTCCACAACAATAGAATATAGCAAGATTGTACAAATGGGTGATACTTTATTAGCACTGCAGAGTTGGTTAATTAAAGTTGGTGAAAATCATTACACTTTGCTCTTTATATAGAGCTTAAGAAGATTAACACACTAACTATAACACAAATACATCTTAAATTCTATCATCAGAGAATATGATGTATCACGCTTACAAAAATATGTATGTTTTTATGTCGATTTTACACACTTATCAACATTTTATGAAAGACTAATTTGCTATTAGATACTGTGACGTGACACATTAATCAAATTTATGTATATTTTATATCAATCTCACATCGACTATACAACACCATTGACTAATTTATCGATATCTTATTCATGCGTAAATACAATGACTTGTAAACATTTCCCTTAAATAGTCGAAATTTCATAGATTAACTGTCTTTAATAAATTGGCATCCTGGTGGAATCAACATGTAGTGTATATTTGACTTTAATTTTGGATGGGCAAAATTGATTTTAAATATTAAAAAGTGAGATGTTTTCAAGTATAATTGAGTTTGTTTTAATTGTTTCTCTCTCTTTTTTTTTGGTTAATTTTTTTTATTAAGAAAGTCTGACAATCAATAAATTTCATAGATAAATTGCAATGACTTGTAAACATATTCCTTAAATAGTCAAAATTTCATATATTAATTGTCTTTAATAAATTGGCATTTGTAGTGTATATTTAACTTTAGTTTTGTACGGGACAAAATCAATTTTAGATATTTAAAATTGTGATGTTTTCAAGTATAGTTTATTTTGTTTTAATTGTTTCTCTATGTTTTTTTTTTGCGTTAAAATTAATTTTATTAAGAAAGTCGGACAATTAAAGACCAAGACTACATAAATATAAGGTTGGGTCTTTTCAATTCATAAACACTTCGAATTATGAAGAACGGACAACTTAGTTGGCCTTGCGCTTTATTTATAAAATTTAAACTATGAAAACAAGCATAAAATTAATACAACCTTAAATAGTATGACGACATATGTGAAAGATTGTTGATGAAGGTTCTACACTAAAATCATATTAAAAACATTTAATTTCGCTATAAGATTCACAAAAGACATGTCTTGTCTTTTACCAACTCCAAACCATTTTCCATAGGTAAAACATTTGCTACCTTTATATCTGTAACGAAAAGACTTGCTTGCAACAAGCAACAACGATAACACCATTTCACATCTCTCCAATGTGCTACATCAACATTAAACTTATAACAACCATTAAATAAAAGTGTCAAGTGCATGTTCAATTCTTCCGATATCAATTTCATCGCTAGATTTCAAGGTTTTCTTTTTAAATGTCGTTTTTACACTCATATCTAGTATTCCACTAGTCTTTTCCACAAATTTATCAAAACTCAAATATAAAACACCTCACATTTAAGTCAATTTTAACTAAAATCGCCTGTCAAAAAATAAAAATAAAAACTAAAATAATTTTATTTTAAATCAAGTTTTTTGTTATGTCACTGGGTCATAACTTCCACCTATAAAAGTTAATATATAAATGTACCATTTAAGTGACAGCAAAAATCATGAATAATTTTGATTGATGTATACAGTGTCTTAGTTTCAACTTTTCTATTCACTCAATTAAGAATCCAGTTGAATATTTTTTTTTAAACAAAAAAAAAATTTATTTATATATTATTGGATTGCATATTTTTGTTCACCCTGCACCTTGTGAAGTGAGGGTCTCTCTCTCTTCTCTCCCACGTTTATATACTAACAATTGCATAACTTTGACACAGACAGAGTAAAAGATAGTAACAATGGAGTTTCAAAATTCTACCAAAAACCCTAATCTAGAACCTTCAAACTCCAACAATGGCGGCGAAACCTTCTTCGAAGACATAGACAGCAACTGCTCCACCCCATACGTCAGCGCACCTTCAAGTCCTGGCCGCGGCGGCCCACCACCCATCTCCTCCGGTTACTTCTACAGTGCTCCGGCAAGTCCATTACATTTCTCCATCACCGCTTCTTCCTCTTACCACCACCAAACAACAACCTCTTCAGTTCCCATGAGTTACGAGTTTGAATTCTCCGCCCGGTTCGGATCCACCGGTTCAGCCGCTTCCGGTTCAATGACTTCCGCTGATGAGTTATTCCTCAACGGTCAGATCCGACCCATGAAGCTTTCTTCTCATTTGGAACGTCCTCAGGTTCTTGCTCCATTGCTAGATCTTGAAGAAGAGGAAGAAGATGAAGAAGAAGGTGAAGTTGTTGTTGTTCGTGGTAGAGATCTGAGGTTAAGAGACAAATCTGTTAGAAGAAGAACCAGATCTATGTCTCCTTTAAGGAACAACACTCATTTAGAATGGACAGAAAACGAGGATAACAACAACAACAACAACAACAACGTTGCTTGTGAGATTGAAGATGAAATGAACAACAACAATGAAAATGAAAATGATTGTTCTGAAATGGAGAATGTTAAGGTTGATGATATGGGTTTAGAAAGAATAGAGATAACACCTTTAGATTCAGCTTCATCTTCTAGATCTTCTTCAGCTGGAAGAAGCTCTAAAAGATGGGTTTTTTTGAAGGATTTTCTTAGAAGCAAAAGTGAAGGAAGAAGTAACAACAAGTTTTGGTCAACTATTTCATTTTCTCCAACAAAAGACAAGAAATCTAGCTCAAATAATCAAAATCTACAACCCCAGATTTCAAAGGAGAAATCTTGTGAAACACAAAGAAATGGGTCATCATCTTCTAGTAAGGGAAGTTGGGGTAAGAAAATGACAGGAAAACCTATGAATGGTGTTGGGAAGAGACGTGTTCCACCTTCACCACATGAGTTACACTATAAAGCAAATAGGGCTCAAGCTGAAGAGTTGAGAAGAAAAACTTTTTTGCCTTATAGGCAAGGTTTGCTTGGTTGTTTGGGATTTAGTTCTAAGGGTTATGGGGCTATGAATGGCTTTGCTAGAGCCTTAAACCCTGTTTCTTCAAGGTAAATTAATCCCATACTTGTGGGTTGATTTTCTTCAAATTGTACAGATCATTATCATCATGATTATTATTATTTGTTAGATCATTTTGGAAGCTTTTAGATGATTATTATTATTATGTATGAAAGCTTTTAAGATCATTCCATCCCTTAGATGGTGATAATGAGGTTTCTTTCTTTCTTCCTTCCACATCATCCTTGTAGATGATGATGGTGATGATATGATAAAACTATGTACAATATACTAGTGTACTTCACAGCATTTTATTATTTACACTATTGCTGTGTAGTAGTAACTAGAGTTCATATTTTATTTTATTATTATATCTCATTATTCACACTTGCCTTAAATTTTGTTTATTGTCTTTCAAGTAAAAAATGCATGAGTTAGGGTTAATTTAAGTTTATGTAATGTCATTATCATTGTGATGATGATGCTATGCTTACACTATCAATTTATATAATATCAAGGGTAAATCTCAAATCAATGTAAAAAGGTGGGACTGTTACAGAATCCGCATATTATGGGGAGCCAAGTAGTTGGCTAAGGTCCCATTGCAACAGTTCAGAACATGGTAACACACTTGTGCTGCATCCAATCCAAACCACAATTGAAAAAAAGATGCTTATGTTTTTGTTTGCATCTTTGAAGTCCCCAAGTATTTGTTTTTGTTGTACATATGCAAATTGCATGAGATAGTTGTCGGGATCATGGTAATAAAATTGATGAACAAAAAAAAAATGATAATGATGATATGAGTTTACTAATTTATTTTGGGGGTCCAAACTCAAACTCCATAGGGTGGGTGTTAGATGCACGGTTTATAATTATGCTATGATGATAGACATGTTTAGATTTAGGATAAAGATGTTGCAAATCTATATGCAGACAAGATATGGACATAAAGTAGATTTAGATTATTTGACATTGACTTGTTTATAACTTAGCTTATTATGATTATTATAAGCAAGAATGGAACTCATGTAAATCCTAATGAGATGTCGCATTTTCTTTTTGGTTGCGTCTGAGTTAGTTTTTTTCCTTTTTATTATTAGTCTTTTCAAATATCCCGTTGCACGTTGCACCCTGAGAGTTTTTCTATTTAGGTACCCCACTACTTTATGTTAAAGGATTTATGTTGATTTTTCTTTAGATGATACTGTAGTTGAAAGATGATTTGAAAATGGAACCAATAACTACGAAACATGAGTCTGCATCAAAGGCCCCAATTTCTTTAATACGATGGCCGGCGTTTGAAGTTGTATAGCTGTTTCAAAAGTTGTGGCAAAAATTGTTACATCTTAATTGGATTAGCTTCCTTAATTTCCTAAAGTTAAGTTATTTTTCTATTCATTTTACACTTCTTTTTCCGGTTTGTTGTACTGGTACAATTCCTTTTTCTTTAAGCAATCGTGGTACAATTCGTGTAGTACTACGGGACAATTCCATCAATTATTATTATATGTTAAAATTAGTAGGACAATTCCATGATGAAGTTTCATAAAGCTCAATCAATGGCTACCTAGCTGTGAGGGGAGGGGGTTCATGTACTTTTCGTAGGTTGCTCAACTATGTTCCGAAAAAAGAATTTATGTATTTAAAATAAAATGAAGTTTGAAATAGACTAATTTTATATATAGATGTGTTTTTTTTTCTTTCAAAAAAGTGGGTTTGATATAAATTTAGAGTAAATTTTTCAACACTATTCTAAACTAAATTATTTTTTAATTTCAAAGATAATATTGATTTTAAATTACTAAATCTTTAATTGTTTTTATCAAAATCATGATTATATTAGAAGAAAGTGAGCTATTCATGCTTGAAATTTCCTATTCGACGATCCAAATACAAGAAATTCTATGGCGCACATTATCCTTTTTTGTGCAACAACGAAGGGTGGATTGCAAGGTGACGGTTTGTAAATTGGTCCTTGCGAGGAAGGCAGTAGCCTTCACGGGCTTTACATTTAATCCTATCCTATCAAGAAACCTTCAACACCAACAAGTTGTTGGTCCAACTGGCGTTGAGAATCCCTTGATAAGTTGCAAGAGTTTAAATCTCAGCTCTTTACATGACAAATGTCTCACTAAAGGGCAATTTTGATGTGGAAGATAAGTTGTAATCAGATAAATAAGTCGGGAAATAAAAGTAAACATGCTAGGTCAAGGGTGAATCTAGACTTAAAGAAATAATATTGTTTGATACAATGCATTACAATGAAAATCGTCTCATATCCATTTGTTGAAAATAAGTTAAAATGACATCATTGCTAATTGTTAAAAGAACATCTTTTTCTATATAAGTTACAAGACTGTCATTTAGTCACTGATCACCCTTTTTGTTACATCGGTTACTCGTCACATATTCATAAACAAAAGCATCAATCCCATTTTCAAATTCCAAATTTTAAAACCCTAAAACAAGCAATTGGTAAATGAAGGAGAAATTAGAGAATCAATGGCTTACCTTTGAGTGAGTGAAAGTTGAGAAGGAGGAGGATGGAGAGCTGCTGTTAACAGTTGACTGAGATTGAGATTTGAGAGAGGCAGAGAAGAGCTCGCGCGAGAGATGAAGGGAAAACGAGAGCTTACTCCACTCACTTGTTCTTTTGTGTTTTATTTATTATTAAAAAAAATAGGAAAAGTGCATGTGTGGCTTTAGCCACACATAGCCTCTGTATGGGTCCGTCCCTGTGCAAGGTTGAGTTCGGCCTTTAAATTTCTTATTCTCTATATTTATAGCGTGAGTCTAACCACTAAACTATTTGATAAAAAATAACGTAGATTTGAGGTAGATTGCTGGACTTATTTGCTTATTTAACCTATGTATTTAAATTTGAGATTTTAATCCCTCGGTTTCACTAGTTTTTGAATTTTTGTCTGCAGTCGTCTTATTTTTTATGACGTGTCATCTTTACTAATGTGACATTGAAAATTTGGACTTCAATTAAATATAAGTTCACATAATTAATGAATATGTCACATTGTAAAATGTAGCTCTAGCCAATTTTAAAGTTCATGGAATTGGAGCCAAATGAAGCCTTCATCGAGCTCAAAATGCATACAATTGATATAAAGACTTAATAGCTAGCAGAGGTGTGTTTTAACAAATAATGAGGGGATGTTTCAAGTTTTGTACTTGAATTAAATTGGCCTCAGCTTTGCTTTGGAAAAATTGATTTTACTATCATGTGAGTGATCAAAATCAGTATATAATGATGAAACAAATATGAAGTTTTGGATCAAACAATCTGTGGTGGAATAATTCAGCAGGAGTTGGATGTCATTTTCAAGAGTTTTGGTTCGCCAATACTCTATCAGATTGGGGACATAAAACCACAGCATGGAGCCCATGGATTGGAAGCATCCAGTTAAGGGGATTTTTGTAATGCAGAGTATCTCAATTATATTGCTCAAATGTACACTTAATTGTATTGCATGTTTACACGCCAATTGTTTGTGATAGAGGCTTTCATTGGTGTAGCTTGGAGTTTCATGTCTGTTCTTTGATTTGGTGGATATGTGTTCTTTAAAAATTACTATTACGATCGCATCTTATGCTCATTGGTAGAGGTTTAATATATTTTACATTTAAAAAGAAACGCAAAATCTGACTTCTCTTGCATGTTTTCTTGTACCTAAGTGAAAAAGTGTACGAGCTCACAAGTTTTTCGAACACATGGTATTAAATTAACAAATGTTTTTTCAACTTAAAATCCAACATCTAATATCATATATGATTTTCAACTTACATTATTTTTTTTCTTTCTCTTGACAACACGCATTTGAATTATATTATATGATATAGAAGAGGGTCTCAAAAAGGTAAAATTGACTTTTAATAACAGACAAAATCTGACACTAAATTTCTCGAATTGAGACTACAACTTATTATGATTTTTGGAGTAATAATCGTGTTTAGATTAACATTATAAGCTAGATTAGTATTTTGAGATCATTCAATCCCAATCATCATAATGAACAAAGCATTACAAAAGATAGAACGCAAAATCCTCCATCTTCTTCACAACACAAAAACCAAAACCCATCTCCCACAAATCCACGCTCATTTCCTCCGCCATGGCCTCCACCAATCCAACCAAATCCTCTCTCACTTCGTCTCCGTTTGCACCTCTCTTCACCAAATTCCTTACGCCACAACCATCTTCAACCATACTCATAACCCCAACATTCTCCTCTTCAACTCTATCATCAAAGCCCGTTCCAATTTCCCACCTTTTCATCAATCCTTCCACTTTTTCAACCTCATGAAAATAACCCACAACATTTTACCTGATAACTTCACTTTCCCACCTTTGCTTAAAGCTGCTTCCAATCTCCGGGACTATAACCTCGGTCAGTGCCTTCATGCACACGTTACTGCACTTGGATTCTTGCATCATAATCCTGTTCAAATTGGGTTGCTTGAGGTTTACTCTACTTGTGGGAAAATGAATGATGCTACCAAGGTGTTTGATGAAATGTCTCATAGAGAGATTGTGGTTTGGAACATGATGATTAATGGGTTTTGCAAGATGGGTGATTTCAAAACAGGTTTGAAGCTTTTTAAACGGATGGGTCAACGGAGTGTTGTGTCGTGGAATCTTATGATTTCTTGTTTGGCGCAGAGTAAGAAAGATGGGAAAGCTTTTGGGATTTTTCGGGAAATGTTGGAGCAGGGTTTTGAACCGGATGATGCTACGTTGGTTACAGTGCTTCCTGTTTGTGCTCGGTTAGGAGATGTTGATGCTGGTGAATGGATTCATTCATTTGCAGATGGGAAGGGGTTACTGAGAAAAGTCATTTCAGTGGGAAATTCGCTAGTGGATTTTTATTGTAAATGTGGTAACTTAGAAGCTGCGTGGAAGGTTTTTAATGAGATGACGAAAAAAAATGTTGTTTCTTGGAATGCAATGATATCTGGTTTGGGTTTTAATGGGAAAGGTGAGCTTGGGGTTGAATTGTTTGAAAAGATGTCGAGGAAAGGAGTGACCCCTTCTGATTCTACTTTTGTTGGTGTTTTGGCGTGTTGTGCTCATGCAGGTTTGGTTGATAAAGGTAGAGAAATTTTTGATTCTATGACTGTTAAATTTAAGCTTTCACCAAAACTGGAGCATTATGGGTGTGTTGTTGACTTACTTGGGCGTTGTGGGCATGTGAAGGAAGCTTATGACTTGATTAGAAACATGCCCTTGATGCCAAATGCTGCCTTGTGGGGTGCTTTGCTTAGTGCTTGTCGTACTCATGGTGATAGGGAAGTTGCTGAAATTGCAGCAAAAGAGCTTGTTCGCCTTGAACCGGGGAATTCTGGAAACTATGTGTTGTTATCAAATGTTTATGCAGAAGAAGGGAAATGGAATGAAGTTGAGAAAGTTAGAGTGTTGATGCAAGGAGTTGGCATCAAGAAAAATCCAGGGCAGAGTGCTACTACAGGATAGTCACAGGAAATAACTGTCTTTTATTTGACACACTGAAAATGTTGTGTCATGGAGATTGGAGGATGCCTCCAATTTCATGATGTATGAGTATTTCAAAACAAATACCACTTGAGCGAATTCTAACATTTTATTTTATGGTTTTGAATTGAAAAGGTGCCAGTGGTCTGATTATGTCAAATGTTGTGTGCAGTGATTGGCTCGGGGCGAGAGCACGCCATATATATGCACATCATCATGTAGCAATATTTACTCTATTGAGATGCAAATTTTGTGCTCATTAGATAAAGGAGAATCCATGTATGTGGCATGAAGTGAATCACAAGCCCTGATTTTTCTTATTCCAACAGAGTAATATATGAAATACTGTCTAAACATATTAACTACTCTTTTCTGTCCGATTACTATCTGTCAAATTTATAGCTAATTCTCGAGGGCCACAGCCACTGTGTAACATATTTATATACTTAGTTGAAATATTTCATTCAAATTGGAATTTTGCATCAGATTATATGGTACCAAACAGACTTACAGAATACATTAAAAGACAACAGCATTCATTTTCCAAACTAGTTAGGAACATGTTGCTCTACGGTTAAAAACTCAAAGATAAAAGAGTATCTGTTTCTTACTGCTAGTGCATTATGTCACGCAGTCACATTAAATAAACTGCTGTGGCTGCCGCGATGAAGAGATAGCATCTAATCAAAATAGGTACCTCCCGAGCATTGTTTGTCTCTCCTCCAATGTAATCTTCCAAATTGAAGTTCCCTATAAACAGCTTACATTTTATTCAAGCAGAAAAAATTATAACAAATAGAAAAAGGAACTTCAATTTCAATTTGCAGTGCACTTACCTCTTTGTCTAGAGTAGCTGCAGCCAGCATTGAGTGCATATCTCATTTGTTGTACTGTTGCTTTGTTGTAGAATATGAAATTGGAGAGCATGTTGTCAATGCATTCAAGCACTAGTTGTGTTTCAATGAGACATGGTCCACTACAGAAAAAATCAGTGGCCTCTGGTGGCACCCTAATATTCCCTGATGGGTTTAATCTATATGCATCATCACACCCAGCATAAATCTGTGAAGGAAGGATTCAAAAACAGCCAAAATAAATATAAGAAAAGAATATGTTGAGATGAAGTTGCATTCATCAACAAATGCCATCAAATATTGGTCACTTACGAGCTTATTTTCAAAGCATGATAAAGCCTTTACTATGTTTTGCCCTCCGTCCAGCTCACCCCCTGCAGCCACTGTTCATTTTCCATATATATGAAATGAAATTGTACATGTTAGAATGCATAAGTAGTCGATAGATTAAACTAGCTAGGGGATTTCATTGAAGCCATAGAAAATGACTAAAAATACTCAAAAATCCACTGAATTAAATTTTTATCAGTATTCCATCCGAAATGAATGATCGATGGAATTACAAAATGTTAATCAAGTTTGTCCCTCTATCTTGATCTATTATCAAATGCAACGGTAACACTATTCATCTAGTTTCAAATTCATCTCCAATATGTCATTCTAATCCTACATGAATAATTTTGCAATTTTCAAAGATGATTTTGGAACATTGATACGTAAGTGACTACATTAGTACAGTCCTACAATTTGAAGAACCAATCTGAGTATTTTACTCCAAAGAACAATCACCTGAGTAACAGCAAAATATAGCAATGAAAATTAAGGTAGTGATTAATAAATTTGCCTTTAAGATGAGTAGTGCAAATGCCATTATTGTGGAAACAGAATTGAGTGCATGGGGGAAGAGTAAAAGATGGAAGCTTAATATGGAGAATGTAATGAGTTTGGTGTTGATTACTCAACTATAATATTTGTCTTATTTATGATAATGACTTAGACAAGTTGAAGAAAGTGTTGTAAATGGAGGTGAATATAGTAGGCCACCTCACGAAGGTGTAAATGGAATGAAGAAGATGAATGAGAGGTTTGTTAACCAAATAGTAGCAGTTTAGTCACCAAATTGAGGGTGGTTGAGAATATGTGACTTCAAAACTTATACTTTTATAGTTTATATCCGTCTCGAAGATATATTATATGATTCATACATATTCCAAAAGGGTGAATCAGTAAACTCACCAGAAAGGAATAATATAATCGAAACAGAAAATATAAAAAAAGTGGAGATGCGGGGTATCGATCCCCGTACCTCTCGCATGCTAAGCGAGCGCTCTACCATCTGAGCTACATCCCCATGCATCAGTCTATGCTACAAAAACTCTACATATTCCACACTTATAAAAGGGTTAATAGGCCTTTACCTCACTGACAAGTTGGATGAGTTGAAGGCAAAACTTAACATATATTTTGTCCATCTTGGTGAAAATCAAAGAACATCTCATGTATTTGTACAGGTGTCATGCGTGAACCTAACAGTGGATAAAGATGAAGATAGTTGGAAGACCGTATAATTTCCACAAGTTATTTATGATGATGGGGACGTAGATTACATGTTTAGGTTAATGGTTGAAAATAACATTTTACTTGTCTGCTCCATTGAAGTGTAATATGCATTAACGTGTAATAATATGTTCTAATTTGTGTCTTTAATGTTGCATTTTAATGAATTTGTGTCGAATTTGTGGATTGTGAATTTAACGACGAATTTGTATAATTTGAATCAATTATGTGTGATTATGTTATAAGGAGTATTATGTTGATGAAATTGTGTAATTTGGATAAATTATGAGAGTGTATTGTTATGCAGTGGCGGAGCCCTTCATGGGTTGGGGTGGGCCACGACCCGCCCGGAAAAATTAAAAAATCAACGATTATAGGTTTATTATGCGAGATTTTATACAATTTTGTGTCGGTTTTAGGTTTCGGTTGATTCAAATTCCTACAAAGTGGTGTAGTGGCCCACCCAAAAATTTAAATAATTCAATTATAGATCTATTTTGCGAGATTTTATACAATTTTATGTCGGTTTTAGGTTTCGGTTGATCCAAATTCCCGCAAAATGGTGTGGTGGCCCATCCGAAAAATTTAAATAATTCAATTATGGGTCTATTTTGCAAGGCTTTAAACAATTTTTCAACGGTTAATTTTAGTGGCCCACCCTAACTTTTTTTTAGCTACGCCACTGTTGTTATGGGACATTAATGGTTTGGTTGTTTGCATTCAATCTAGAGCTATACCATAACTCAGCGTAAATTAACTCACTGAGTTAACTCACGTTGAAGCAGCGTAACTTAACTCACATTGGGGTTATTTTAGGCGATTTGAGGAGGGAATGAGCAAATTTGATTGGGGAGAAGAGCAAAATTCAAGGGGGAAAAACCCTATCCTTGCTAACAGCCATAGCCCATAACTTCATATATTCTTAGTCAAACCTCTCAAGCAGCTTTATGTATATAATCATTCGAAGAGTAAGAGGGTTAGGACCTTCTTCGTTTATAATCTCCTCCATTTCTAACGACATATTTTCATAAAATGCATGATTGAGCTTAGATGGACTGATTACTCTTGTTGTACTCACAAACAGCTTGCAAAAGTGTGCTTGGTGAGAGAGACATTGGCATAGTGGTCTTTCTTCAAGCAATCAGGTGACCCCAAAAATCAAAGAACATATCTTCTGATATCAATTGACATCACTAGTTTTATTTATGGCTATAATAATATGGTTTTGGTTTTACAGCGGGAATTGGTTTGGCAGAGGTTAGTCCGGCATCAACCAACATGGTATACAACACCAGAGAGGAGTTGAGTATGGGAAGATAGTGCTTGGTGAAATCATAAAAACTGTTGTAATACACAACCAACAAAAGTTTGAATGATGTTTGAGGTCAAAAAAAGGCGATGTCAATATTCAATAAACAGAAATTAACTTTTCCTTGTGAAAAGGCAGGGGATTCATCGATCTAATTACTTAAATTTTAAACATTCATCCCAACATTATAAAAACTGTTGGTTGTGTATTTCAACAGTTTTTATGATTTTACCAAGCACTATCTTCCCATACTCAACTCCTCCATGGTGTTGTATACCATGTTGGTTGATGTCAGATTAACCTTTGCCAAACCAATTCCCACTGTAAAACCAAAACCATATTATTATAGCCATAAATAAAACTAGTGATGTCAAATAATATCAGAAGATATGTTCTTTGATTTTGGGTGTCACCTGATTGCTTGAAGAAAGACCACTATGCCAAAGTCTCTCTCACTAATATAAGATAGCTAAGATGACGGTGAGCGAAGTGAGAACTCAAGCTTTTGAAGGATTATACCAATCTTTAGGTACCAAGGAGGGAGAGAAATCTATATATAAGCTTGCTAAGGGACGAGAAAGAAAGACAAGTGATTTGGGCCAAGTAAAGTGTATTAAGGATGAAGAGGGTAGAGTTTTGGTTCAAGAAAGAGATATTAAGGATAGATGGAAGAAGTATTTTCACAATCTATTTAATAAAGGATATGAGATCTTACCAGACTCTAACAGGTTAGACATCGAAGAGGAGGACCGTAACTATAACTATTATCGTCAGATTCAAGAGCACGAGGTTAGAGAAGCGTTGAAAAGGATGAGTAGTGGCAAGGCAGTTGGGTCGGACAACATACCTTTCGAAGTGTGGAAGAGTCTTGGCAATAGAGGAATTATGTGGCTCACAAACCTTTTTTACGAGATTATGAGGACGAAGAAAATGTCAGACGAGTGGAGAAGAAGCACTTTAATTCCTATCTATAAGAACAAGGGGGATATACAAAATTGCGCGAATTATAGGGGAATTAAGCTAATGAGTCATATCATGAAGTTATGGGAAAGGGTGATCGAACGAAGACTAAGAAAGGAGACTCGAGTTACGGATAACCAATTTGGTTTTATGCCTAGGAGGTCAACTATGGAAGCGATCTACTTACTTCGATGCGTGATGGAGCGATATCGGACGGATAAAAAAGACTTACACTTAGTTTTCATTGATTTGGAAAAGGCGTATGATAGAGTACCGAGAGAGATTTTGTGAAAAGCCCTGGAGAAGAAAGGGGTTAGGATTGCCTATATTAGGGCTATCAAGGATATGTATGAGGGAGTTTCGACTAGTGTGAGGACGCAGGATGGTACTACCGAAGACTTTTCCATAACAGTAGGATTGCTCATAGGGTCCTAAGTCCTTATCTTTTACTTTAGTTTTGGATGTACTAACGGAACACATCCAAGAGTTAGCACCAAATGAGAGTTTTTTGTAGATGATGTAGTCTTGCTTGGTGAGTCGAGGGAGGAAGTGAACGGGAGGCTAGAGACCTGGAGGCAAGCCTTAGAAGCGTATGGTTTCCGCTTGAGTAGAAGCAAGACGGAGTATATGGAATGTAACTTCAGCAGAAGGAGAAGCAGGTCTACCTTGGAGGTGAAAGTTGGAGATCATATCATTCCCCAAGTTACACGGTTTAAATATCTTGGGTCCTTAGTACAAAATGACGGAGAAATAGAAGCAGATGTAAGCCATCGTATCCAAGCTGGGTGGTTGAAATGGAAAAGAGCCTCAGGGGTTTTGTGCGATAAGAAAGTACCACTTAACTTGAAAGGAAAGTTCTATCGGACAACAGTCAGAGCGGCGTTGTTGTATGGTACGGAGTGTTGCGCGGTTAAGAGTCAACACGAGAATCAAGTAAGTGGAGCAGAGATGAGGATGTTGCACTGGATGAGTGGTAAGACTGGACATGATAGGATTAGGAATGACACCATTCGAGAGAGAGAGTGGAGGTAGCACCTATAGTAGAAAAGTTGGTAGAAAATAGGCTTAGATGGTTTGGGCATGTAGAGAGAAGACTCGTAGATGCCGTGAAGAGTAGACCAGATGAAAGAGAGTCAAGTTAAAAGAGGTAGAGGGAGACCTAGGAAAACTATTAGAAAAATCATTAGAAAAGATTTAGAGGTCAATGAGTTGGATCCAAATTTAGTTTATGATAGAACACTGGCGTCATTTGATCCATGTAGCCGACACCACTTAATGGAATAAGGCTTGGTTGTTGTTGTTATCCCAACATTATATTTGACAGATGACAGCAAATAGAACAAATCATTCCAAATTTTCCGTATTAAAAAAAATGTGAATTTCAAAATGAACCATCAAAACACAGCATATAGATAGGGTGAGACTAGAATGCCATATAACCAATCAAACAAAAACATCTCTCATATGGTCAAATTCAATACTAGGCATAGAACCATCATTAAACTCCCAATTAAAGACAATTACAAAAATATCTAGTCCGAAATCACTAGAAAAAGTTCTGTGCACTTGGTTCTTCCACTCCCACATCTTTCAAAATTCTACGACAATCCTTTTTTATTTTGTATTTTTACTTCTCATCACTCAGTTTTATGGAATCTTCACCATCATGTCTTCAATTTTACAGAACAAAGTAATGTGAGTTCTATGGATTCTTCACCCCCATGGCATTAAAGTTTCTAGCTACCAAATTGCAACCTAGCAAGGATATTTAGCTTGAAATGCTTATGATTACAAGACCAAGGAATCAAGATTTTGATTTTTTTGGGGTGCCCGAGTTTGATGGGGTATCCGAGCTTGATTGTTCAGCTTTTCTCTTGATTCCGAGAAAGTGCTCAACCTGAGACAAAAAAAACATCTTAACAATGGGAATATGCAAAAACAAAAAATCAAACTGAAACTCATAAAGCAAAATATGGTATTAGATATAGCATAAAGGAGAGTAAAACAAAATGAAATTCCGCAATGGTGCCAACATCTCTTTATCTTTCTTATCCTTCCCAATGAAATTTGGTGTTAATAATGTCAATGTTGGGTAATATGATGACCACTAGACTAAATACAGGCATGTTAATTATTATTTTCATATAAAAAATATTGGGCATTATTGGCCTCCTGTATTTTCATGAAAACTTGGTATCTGGCACAAAGACCGGGAAATCTGAAGGGTTTCTATAAAATTCGATGAAAGAATGCCCTCCAATCCAATTCAGATGATATACCTGCTATAAACCATTGCTATTTATTTAAACAACACTTGCCTATTGACCAATCCTTCCTATCCTAGTCTTCAAAAATATCAAAGGGTTTGTTTGCTTGTGCTTTTAGATTTTGTTTAATTAATGTTTTTGTTTTATGATAAATTATGTTAATTAAGTTTTTCAAATAAAAGCTTAAACCCGCCGAAAAAAAAAGTAGTTTTAGTACTTTCCTCATAAGTTGAAGCAACTTATTTAAAAAAGACATGTAAAGAACACTTTTCTCAAAGCCTATCCAAATTACCTTCCGATCACCAAGCATAGGTGTCAAGCCTCCAGGAAGATCTTTCTCAACTGTAGCAAAGCCACTTTTCGGGTCACTAGTTTGTCTGCCAATAAAAAAACAAACACATACATTAGCATATAAACTAAAAACAAGGAAAAGGGAGAGGATAAGTTTAGTGATTTATTTTATTATTATCTTTTAGACTTCCATAAATTTGCAAAATACAGTATATTGTACTTTTCGGCACAGTATATTGTACCGTACGAAAGTTTTATATCTTACCAACATAGTACTCTACGGCTATCACCAACATAAAAGAAAAGTTCCATTATGCTTTTCAAAATGAAGGGGAGAGATAAAGGCAGATGGAAACCATAGGATTCAAGTAAGGTAGATGAAACGGACAAATGCTTTATCATGCAGTAAGTGTAAAGATAAATGAAATTGTATGTCTGTGTAGTTGAAAACACCTAGTGGAAAAAGGCTTGGTGGTAGTGGTTGTTCTTGATGTTGTGGTATTCAGATATGAACACAACATACCACTTATTGGCATTAATGTTCATGTCAACTGGTTTAATATATGAATCCTAAAAGAGAAAAAATTACCCAAACAATTTTCAAAAAACCCTACAAACTTTTGGGAAGAAGTGCAGCAAAATGGGAAACAGATATGGACCAGCAATCTGATAATCAAAAATGGGAAAAACAAGGAATTACTCAGCACAATCAAATCATATCTACTGTATGTCTGTCTCTTACTGTAGTCAGTAGCGCAAGCTATGGATCACTAAAATGGTGTTGCAGCTCATAAGTAATAAGATTCTTTAGTCCAAAACGTTGACATGGATGGAAAGATAGTACAGTGCTTTAAGGTGGATAGAAAATAGTCTTTGATGTAAAAAGCATGTCCCACATATGACAGCCCCAATTTTTATCAGAAAATCACATAATGGTGTATTAATCCTAGTATCTCACTAAATCAAATGTAAGCATTTATTTTATGTCTACGAAAACTTCAAGAGTAATACGTTTGTGAAGTTAAAAACATACCCTGCTTTAACATGACCACTAAGAACAAGATAGGGTGTCTTGTTACGAGCTTGAGCTTCCCTCATTCTCTCCACAGACATTGATGGTGTATCTGAACTCTTCATTTGTTTCAATTTCAATTCTTCGTAAAATTGTTTCATACGCTTTTCCTGCTTCATTTTGCCAGGTCCTTTACCATGGAACTTATGAGAAATTATCCGAAAGGCTTCCTTAGGAGTCAACTGGAAGCAACAAAAGAACAAGGTAATCAAGGATGAGCAACATTCCACTATAATGTGAAAACTGAAATTAGAAATGAATGATACCAACATTGATTAAAAATTCATTGCAGGCGAGTATCTTGAAGTTTCAAGATACAGAATACAATTAAATATTATAGTCATTAAACACCCCCAAACCCATGGAAACAATATATACAAAAGCATGCAAGTCAAATCTTCAGACTAAAGGTGTATTACTCTTAATATTCCAAACCACAACAGATATCACCTTTTTTTTGCTATTACAAGAAAACTAGATATACCTATAAAGCCCATACAAAAATAATGAAAAATTCTTCAAACCCAAGTATACAAACAAGTTTAGTGAGGAAAGTGGAAGCAAAGAGGGCATCTTAGTACTTTGAAGCCCTCGCCATAACAGCCGGTAGGATCTAGATAAAAGTTTGACCCTTATGATTCTACTGTAATTTGTATGTGGCATTACCATGCATTTGCAAGAGGATAATTCAAGGTTTGAACCACGACCACCTAGCCACACAACAACTTGAACTGTTGCGCTGTAGCAAAGAGGAGGTGATCAAACAACCTATAATTTCTTGTCTCCATAGACTACTACCACTTTATTTTTTTGTTAGTTTTGCTTCTTGTCTCAGACTCTCTTTCTACCTCCCTCTCTTTCTCCTATGCATGCCTGATGAGTAAATTGTAAAAAAAAAAAAGACAGACTAACCCAAAGGTAATTACCCCATTCAGTTGAGTTTAGGTGCTCCCATTAGCCTTTATCACTCTATTAAGTCATATAAACACACTCATTTACTACTTCATTTGCATTTTATACACAGCCTATGTCTTCGAATGGTCATTCATAAATGCAAAAATGTGGATGCAGCAATCAAAAATTAAATAAACAATATAATATGAACTAAGTAGAATAGTAAAAACTAAATATGATAAAAAAATGAGGTAAACAAACATGGAAGACTTACAATTCTCCCAAACTCATCTGTCCTCTCAATGTGAATCTCCTTTTTATTTGGTGCTTCCTTTCCTTCATCCTCTACAATCCCAACCAATTTGCTTTTTTTCTTATCCATGTTTCTGCCACCCCATTCAACGCTTTCTTTAAGTGTTCCTCGATCTTTAAGCAGTTTCAATGCTCCAGACAGTCCTTTCCCTACAGCAACTTCATGTATAGTTTCATCAGGAACTATCTCCTCCTTGTCTTCTGAGTTGGGCTGCTCGTCTATTTGAGTTTCATTAACTTCAGTCCACCCACCAGCCTCGTCTTTCTTTTCCTCAACAGGAACAGGTGCCTCTTCGTCATCTTCCATGAAAACATCTTCACCATCTGGCCTACGTGCTTCTGAAAAATAGAAAAGCAACACGAGAAAGTTATACCTACTTATCAGCATCCCTTGTATATACTATCTACACCAACAGTTATATCCAACTATAAAGTAACGAAAGATTACGCAACCATCAAATATTCGTGCCATTGAAATAGAAGTGCGAAGTACAGATTAAAGAGATTATTGCAAAAAGAAACAGCTGATTTCAACAATCAAATAACTACATAATATAAGTCCATACTAACTTGTGATAAAATACAACATTTACCTGCTAGCTTACAAAGAAGTGTTATTAAAAGATGATGATTCACTTTTACATTTAATCAGAGCAGTATGAACTTCATATTGTCAAGATAGTATGAACTTCTTTATTTGGAAAGAAAAAAAACAATTATCAGATAAAAACTTACCTTCATCAATGTGAAGACCCCAGACAAATTCTTCCATCTCTGTAAAGACCACCTTGTTTTCTCTTGACTCTCCAGCTGCAGCATTTTGATCATCAACATTCTCATTACTAGGATTTAAGCTGGCAAGTAAAGCAATAGCTTGAGGGCCAGATGCTCCTTTCTCTTCCTGTTTCTTAAGAGCTAGCCGTCTTGCTTTCTCTAAGGATTTACGAAGATCCTCGTCATCATCTGCAAAAACTGGAGTTTCATCTTCCTTTGCTTTAACAACCGGAGATTGTTCTGGACGAAGTAATTTGGAGGCCTCATCTGCTTTAGCATAAGCAGTCTGGTAAGCATTACTTCTCATTTCAGCTGCCAATCTTTCTTGTTCATCTTTGATGGCTTGCCTCTTCCCATCTTTCCGAGAACCAAGGTCACCAATACCCAATCCTGAAGAGACAGCTTCAGCTTCAAGGGCATTAATGTCCAGCTTATCTTTCTTCCGTAGGGACTTTTTCTTCTTGGGCTTCTTAAATTGAAGCATTTCTTCGTGAGAATAGTAATCTGAGGATACCTTTCCAGATGAAGTAAGGTCTTCAAAGTTATTAGTGGAACCACCAGTTAACCTTCTCCGGAGCTGTTAATAGGAAAAGAAGATACCCCCCAGTCAAATAATAAAAGAGGAAAACATGTGATTGTATGACATATTCATGTAGCTAATTCAATAAAATTCTAAGGAGCAATTTGAAGAGGAAAATAGTAGGAAAACAATCAGAGATAGGAAGTCGTAGACAATAATATTCTGATCACAGAAAGCACAAACAACAAGAAGAAAGTTTGTAATCAATGTTCTGATCACAGGAAGCTTATGCAACAATAACAACAAAAGGGTTTTTCCCCCTATGCGGGATCCATTAAATGGAAAAATGATATCATACTGTCCTATTATCAATCATGGAAAGCTCACAACCATGGAAATTTCATATCTGTAGAAAAATTCAAGCTCCATGTTTACTTTCTTGTAAAGTAGTTCATAAAAAAATAAATAGAAAATAAAATCCTGACCTCTTCAAGTCTCTTTTCAGCTTCGCCTGAGAATCTTCCTCTTTCATCCAAAGTTAAACCCTGAACAAAAAAACTTAGATGAGTATAAGCATTCACAAAAACTACCTTGCTCGATACTTTTTGCTTTGGAATGTAAGAAGAAACAATGAGCAGCAAACCTCTTCAGCAGCTGGATCATCATATTTTGGAAGTATTTTCTTTTCCGAGGAGGGGTCATCATTGAACCTGAAATTGATAGGCATACTTCATCAGAATGAACATTTCAGTTTCTATTTACATTATTTCTATCAGAAAAAGGGTGATAGTAATGATCATCTTACTTATCATCATATATGCCAGTTTTCTTTTTTGCAGCTTTATAAGCATCATCCCGACGTTTTTGTTCTCCGATTTCCACATTTTCAAGCATATCAACGTCTGGCATGTGAGAAAAATAAATTATTTTACGGTGATACACAACAGCTCACATAATTCAAATGGGAATAACATAAGAAGATCACCAAGCAATTGTACCTTCATTAATATCACCATCAGCAAGTATGGGCTGATCTCTGATAGTCAGAACTACAGTACCACCTTCCGCAACTTTGTCAAGGCCATGAAGAACTTTGACCCCCGCCAGGTGATCTGTATGATATTCAGCACACAAGTATATATTACCAATCAGATTTACAGCAATCAAACAGATTCTTAACCTCCAAGGGAATAACAAAATGTCACGTTGCGTTGGGCAGTTGTATAAAGTTCAGTGCTTTAAACTATAATGTTGGTTCCATATGCATACTAAGTTACAAACAAGTCCAATATGTTAACCCAAAAAAACAACTAGTTGAAGAGCCAGTGATAATGAACCAGTTAAACAGGTCCAGAGCCAGTAAAACCAATAGAACATGATGGTTACAATACTAAGTTACAAACTTCCATATACGTGGATTTTTTATTAGCAATCCTTTCATCATTGGTTTCAATCTTACAGAATACATAGGCTTAAATAAGTTAGTTCTGTAACTTAAGCTGTTACAGCTTGGGTGGTTCAAAGTCTGTTACAAATAGTCACTCACTAGTCTCTGGCTCTCTGCTATCAATAAATAGCTTTTCAATGTTAAGAGTATAAAGAAGTGCAAACACTTTTCTGTTCTGTATTGCATACTCTTCTGTTTCTATTGTATACCCCAGTTTATTAATGTTTTAGACAAGTGCTAGGAGCTGTCTCTTCTGTTTGCATGTATAAGCTTCAGTTTCTTAGGAAACTTGTCCCACTTTTGTGAACTAACTCTTAATAGTTGTATAAATAGAAGGCGGAAGCCTTGAGACTTCAGAAATTACAGAACACATAACTTTATAGGATAGAGTAAAAGAGAAAGAAATGTACCAGTGTGATGTGTCGTATCCTCGTCGTCACTTCCCTCTACTGCGATGTTGTCCTATATAATTTTAGATCACATAATATTGATTACATACATAAAATGCAAAAAATAACTGAAACAATGTTGCAACATATTAAAGGCGCGAGATAAGTGAAAAACCTGCTCCTCAAAAATCTTCGAGAGCTGCAATACTCTTTCCTTTTCAAGCTTACGGCTTTTATTAAGCCATGATGAAATCTCAGATTGTTTCTTTGTCCTTGTTTCTTTCATCCTATCAGAAATAATAAATTAAGAGAATATTGTCACAGCAGAATGGATTTCATAACCGAAAAATGTAATGTTTCAGAATGTAGATGATCAAAAATAAATTAACAAGTTGAAACTCCAGCATAAAAAAACCCTAAATTTAAAAAGATATGAAGGGAGAGGAAATTGAGGAGGGTAAGTGACCCATTTATTTAGAGGGGGGATATGTTAAGCTGGCGATGGGTGTATTTTCTTTGGAGGGCGTCTATGTTTGCACTTTTTTGAAGAGGAAAAAAATCAATTTAGTTAAAAAACATGTTTTTTTCTTTTCTTCTTTTTAAAAAAACATGCTTCTCAAAAATCTAGAAAAGAAGGCATTTTAAGTGCTTTACTCAGACGCGAGAAAAGGTAAGTTATCAATACAAATTATAAAAAATACATGGTTTAGAATGGTTACTCACGGCTAATTGTTATTTCATAGATCTAGCTTCTTCTTTTTTTTTATTTTCAGTCATACGGGAGTCTTAATAGTTCTAATCTTTCCTGGGCTTTGGTTGTACTCGAGAATGGGTTTTATTTTATAGGTGTTACAATGGATGGGTGATGCCTAAGGACTAAGAGATCCCAGCTAAGTGTAAACTCAAGGTTTTCTTCCTATCTCATCTTTTATCCATTTTTTTTCTGTTTAACAATCAACCAGATTCCATTTCTCCAGCAACCTTAATTAAGAATTTAAGCCATCAAAATCCAAGCTAATTCTTCGTTCCTTGAATTGGTCCTGAAACACATCGAAGCAAACTCCTTACTCTTGCAGGAGCCTCTCACAGCATCCACCCAACCATTATTAACTTGAAGTGCAATGGCTTTGAAACTCTATTCACCCACACATATACTCGGTGTTGGAGAGCCTTCAATCCAGTTAGTGTCTATCACTAATCCACCCAAGAAAATCTTAAACCCACAATAAATCATAAGTCCCTTGGCAACCTAGAATGTATCAAAATTCACAACATGCTCACACAGCACATGTAATTCAATTACTACAAAGTATGCAATAATGAATAAAATGCTAAACGTCGTGAGCAGTGCCCAGAGATTCTGTTTTTTTTTGCTCAGATATATTGGTAAAACCTAGATGGCTTACTAGCAAATAAGAGTGTACTTGGCATTTCAGTGAGCTAGTTTGGCTTTTAAAAAAAAAAAAAACGTGTATTTACCATTGTTATTGTTGAGATATTGAAAAGTTGTGACTATTTAGTTTTAACTTCACTATTGATTGTATTGATTAATCTTCCTTATTAATTAGGGGTTAACTAGGAGACTCCTACCCATATAAATGTACATTCTCCCCACATAATATGATATGATAAACATATTTTCAGTCTTAAGAGTTATCTCCCGGATAGCAGCAAACCCCAAAAACACTAGCATGATAGCGGAAAGTGGGATGACTGGCATTCTTAATTTGCTTATTACTATTTTTTTCTAAATGGCAAATGTTATTATGTTAATTGTTACCTTAGTTTTTTCTCCTTGCCAAGACTTGAACCTCCAACTCCTAAACCCTTAATTCAGTCACCGATTTTGGTGACTGAAAGACCCTCTTCCCCTCTCATTACTCTCTTCTATTGATGTGTGTAGGTTGCTATAATAGCTTACGGCTTTCAGATTCATTCCTATATATAATCTCTATATAATTAATTAGGGGTTTCAATCATAGTAGTCAATAGCGGCGCTATAGCGGCCGCGCGGTGCGGTGCGGTGCCGGAGCGCTACGCAACAAGCCATAGCGTTGCGGTGTGAGATAGATAGCGGTGCAACGCTTTGTAGCGGTTTAGAACCACTATTTAATTTTAAGAGAAAATACAAAATTGTCCTTGGTTTTAAAAAAACAAGGGTATTTTTGACATTTTCATCAAACCCTAAAAAGTTCAGCTTCTCTCTTCCTTCTTTCATTCTTACGCAAAACAGCGTTTATCTGCAAAACGCAAAACGCATCTTCTCTGCTGTTCTGTGAAACTTCTTCACCTCTGCTGTAAATCTTCCTCCACTTTGTTGTGTTTGCTCTGTTATCCTGTTATTTTTTTGTTTAACAATCTCAAACTTTGTTGTCCTGTTACTTTTTTGTTCTAGTTTTCTTTGTTATTATTGATTCCAAACTCCATTCTGCTCTCTCTGTTTCTGTTTGTAGTTTGTAAAAACAATCCTCTGTTTTGTCCATATAAAACTCTATTCTGCTCTCTATGAAATAGCGGTCATTGCACTATCCCGCTATAGCATTTTTGGGGTCGGCCGCTATCCGCTATTAACTACTATGGTTTCAATTGTTCTTCAAAACATTGGTATTTGTATCTGTCACTTGCATTTCTTACACTATTTTTTGGTTTGAATGGGGATGATGAACTCGTGAACCCTAATCTAAGAAATTTATACCATACAAATATAAAAGAATAAAAAAAATTAAAGTCGTATTCATAACTAATAATCAAATTCATTGTTACCAATATCCAAACCCGGCATAGAGCAATTAAGTTTTAGCCTCCAAGGTTTAAAATAACTCATAAGCATTTAAATATATACAAGTGATTCCTTAAATGGAATCACTGTCTCCAAGCTCTTGCTCATCACCAAGTCCACTCTCTTCACTACTAGACCTCATTTGTTCTGCATCCTCCTACACTTTTTCCTATGTTTCGGTATCTATGGGGGCAGCTTGGTTTTCATTCTGTTTTGCTTCAAAGTGATTGTTTCCGGAGGGAGGAGGGACGCTAGAAATTCACATGAAGGACCTCCAGAAAGTCACGGAAAAAGGCCGACAAAAAGCCACACAAGGTGAAAAGGGGTGATGAAGCCGTTTTGGAGAAGAGATGAGATGACCAAAAAGTCCTATTTTGTTGTTGTCAATCAAAATTTTGGGGTGAAATGACCAAAATAGAGGGAATGCCTATAGGTGAGGAATTATGACTTATTTTAAGGTGAAATGACCAAAAAGTCCAAACCATTAAGAATTTAACGAGAGTTTCGGTATAGCTGCTGCTATTCGTAGCGCTACAGTTGCAATACAATGGGATTTCATGTACTACCTAGGAGCTGCTACACTACAATGCGGCCTGCCTTTATTGCAACCTCCAACACCTTCATTTTGTTGACATTATCTAGATATTTGGCATAAATGGAGCTTATAAGGCTCTGGCACTGACTATCCTCGCCTAACAAGTCAAATTTGTGGGGTTGGGTTAGGCTCTAAACCCAAATTTAAGACATCATATAAGCAACAATTACATGAACTAACCTTGTCTGAATTCTACAAAAGAGCCATCAAAATTCTAAGCATTCAGTATTCGCCAATTAATACATAATTAGGAGTTTATGACCTGAAGCATAAAGTAATGAATTACATAGTAGGGTGTACAGTTTAAAATACTTGATCATAGTACAAAAGCAAAATGAATATGAAGTAGCAAAAAAATGACTTACTTCAAGATACGTTCTTCAAGTTCTTTTGATGACAAGTTTGCTGAAGTCTCCCCCTCTTTATCATCCTGATTGAGTTTTGAAGCCTTTTCATGCTTACCAACATCCTCATCTCTCTTTTCATGGTAATCTACTCTATCATCAAGATTACCCGATTCATAATCTTCCTCATGAGCCTTCCTACTTCCTCTATCCCTCGACCTATCTTTCTCTCGATCAGACTCCCTCTCCTCTCTAATCTTGTCTTTCCCCTTATCCCGATCCCCATCTCTATAACTTTCCCTATCTCTATGTTTCTCACGTTCCCTTTCCTTCCCCTTATCCCTCTCCCTATCCCTAGTCTTCTCTTTCCCCCTCTCCTTCTCTCGTGCCCTCTCACTATCTTTCTCAATCTCTCTCTCCTTCTCGCGTTCCCTATCCTTATCCTTGCCTCGATCCTTCTTATCCCTCTCCCTCTCGCGCTCTTTCTCCCTATATTTCTCTCTATCATAATCCTTCTCCCTTACCTTCCCATCTTTACTCCTCTCCTTCTCGCGTTCATCCCTATTACGTTCCCTTCCAGAACCTCTCTCCTTCTCCACATCCTCAGAAACCCTCTTGGCCTGATCCCGGTCTTTACTCCTGTGATCCTTATCGCTTTTCTTCCTATCCTTGCTCCTATGTCTGCTAGACCTATCTACCCCATCATCATCATAATGCTCCCTCGCAGGAGAATCCTCTCTATCATCGTAACGTGATTCAGACCAATCCACATCCATCACAAAACCTACAAACAAAATAAAATTAAACTATAAGATAAAACCCTAATTGCGGTTCAAAGCGGAATTGAATTGTCGCAAGCGTTACAGGTTCGTAAAGGAATACTCGGAAGAAAAGGAATACCTGGAACTACTGGCTGTTTCCGGCGGCCGTTGACGAGGTTCGCCGGCGTTGAGATCGGTGCGTCTTCGTATGTAACGAGGAAGCGCGATTCAATAAGATGCTGAATTTCGTTGTTTTAGGGTTTGTAATCGTTGTTTTCAGAATGTTATTTTTATATATTGGGTCATGTTAACTTTAGTGATAAATTAACATTTCCCATATATATTTTGTTTTTTAATATAAAAAAAAAAAAATTGTGTATCTTTGATTTCTTCGTGGAGGAAGCAACTCAAATTTGATTTTATATCTTTAGATTTTTGTTAATATCCTATAGTAATATTTTTTTAGTATTAATTATTCTTGGGTTAAATATATTTTTCTTACTTCAGATCATTTACTAGTTCCCCATCAAAAACAAAAATCATTTTCTAGTTCGCATAATTATCTCGGTTTTCAATTATTTTTTAGAGATTAATTTTCAGTTGTAATCTATATGAATATTTTTATCGAATTTATACCAAAAAATAAAATAACTCCTTGAGTGATTCTCCCTTGTATCTTTTCATCTCTAATTTTGATTCATGTTGTTAACTCTTCCAAACAAAATCTGATGATGCACGGTCATATGGGCAATTTTGAATGACTAAGATATGACTAAGTTCAACATGTTGGCATTATGAGTTATGTCATTTTAAAATAGAAAAATTCAAAAAATGGTATTTTATTATTAGTATTGCAATACTTCCACCTCAAGTAGAAGCAAAAAAAGTGAAATAATATAAGTGTAATTTGATCCATGCGTATATGGATCAAATTACACCAATAAACTACACTAACAATTACACTTGTTATTAACGGTTAATTTTTATTTTGATCCAGTGGCTATAATGAACTAAAATCACAAGGCGAGATCTAAAAACATTAAAAGACACGGTGTATGCAGCTTTAATGAACTCTACACGTGAAATGAATACTACCAATATAAGTTGTAGGAGTCTAATCTCCACACCTTTAGCAACCTACACCCAACACAAACATCAATGTTGAGAATTTTAGTTAGTTATTGGTAAACATGTAACAAAAGGCTAACCGAAGGAAAACCTAGTTCTCACAACCCAAAACCAACATGAGAAGCCAAATGGAACAACTAAAAGTGGACTTAAAACCTAAGAGAAAAGAAATCAAACTTAGATCAGATGGAACATTTAACTAATCCAAATATTTGAAAATGAATTTACTCAATACAAAAAATTTATGAATATCATGAACTAAATAAATATGCATTATATATAGAATAATACCCGTAAGTCATAACTACATTCCCTTCATATAATTACACATGCACAATTAGTTAGAAGAAATGATAACTCTTAGGCTTAAATATGTAAAAGGTCCATGTAATTTAGCGCATTTTTGATTTTTCGTCCCTGTAAGTTTTTTTGTTCTAAAACAACCCTTGTATTTTCGATTCCTTTTGGAAATCGTCCCTGTCGTCAGGTTCCGTCACACAAAAACGCTTTGGTGGGTAATGGAGGCACGCGTGGCAGGTTATGAGTTGGCAAAATTTGCTGAGATTATAAGTAGTGTTAGTACAGGGACTAAAACCAAAAACACAGATTTACATAAGGATGAAGTTAAAAAAGGTAAACATCAAATTTTGAATTTTAAAAACCAAACTTTTCATCTTCTTTCTGTCATTATTCTTTGTTTCTTCCTCTCAAACTTTTCATCTTCTTCCTCTCAAACTTTCCCCAATCTCCCATAACAATTACGTTATTTTTCCCTTCAAACCAAATAAATTCATCCATCAAAAGTTGTTGCCTTACATAATGATTTTTGACCATTGACATTTTAATGGTTCAATAGAGATAAAATGCTTAAACAAAAATCCTAATTTAAAGACATAAACAACGAGAAGGTCATAGCCATAACATAAACAACATTAAAAAGGTAATAGCCCTAACATAACATAATAATTAAAAATAAACATCATTTGACCTAAAAAAAGCCATCAAAATATCATACAAATTCCCCCCTTTGGAACATCAAACTCATATGGAATAAAGCACCATCAGCAAAGGTTGGAAGTGCGCTGTAACCAAAAATAGAAGGAGGTCGATCAAGACCAGTTTTGGCACACAACTCTTCTACAATCCATTTTCGCAAATCTGCAATATCAAGCATGAGATAGTAGTTCATGGATTGAATTGTTTGCAAAGGTAAAATCTGTTTTATGTATAATCATTATGTTTTATATCTGTAATTTATATAATTTAACATGTACTAACAAATGATTTGAATTTTGTTATGGTGTATTGTTATTGTTTTAGAATCAGGCTCAACCATTACCTCAGTTATATACATTTTGTTGAGATTGATCACACTGCTACTGCATATTTATGGATAAGTTTAAGCTCATGATAAGAGTGGGTTATTTGTCTCTTGAAGGGTATGTGTTTCCCGAAAATTCAAAATTTGATGTTTACGTTTTTTAATTTCATCCCTATGTAAATTTACGTTTTTGGTTTTAATCTATGTACTAACACTACTTATCATCTCAACAAATTTTGCCAACTCATAACCTGCCATGCGTGCCTCTGTTACCCACAAAGTGTTTTTGTTGACGGAACCTGACGGCAGGGACAATTTCCAAAAGGAATCGAAAATACAGGGGTTGTTTTAGAACAATAAAACTTACAGGGACGAAAACCAAAAATGTGCTAAATTACACAGACCTTTTATATATTTAAGCCTAACTCTTAACATAAAGTACAATGCCACATAATAAGAATGTGAGACCAACCTATTGAAATTTTGGCACACTAGCAAAAGAATGCCCTATGCGATGTTCCAACACCAAGCACAGATAACAAATGTTGAATGAGATGTTTAGAACATCGTGATAGCAGTAAACATAAACAAAATAGCAAAATAAAAGACAAGAAAGTAAAAGAGACACGGTGAGTTTGTTGACCCAGTTCGGTGCAACTCACCTACATCTGGGGGCTACCAAGCCAGGAAGGAAATTCACTAGTGTAGTCCTTATTCTAAAGTTCTCAGCAAACTCCTCGTTTACAACTTAAGACCTAGGACCTACCCGTCTAAACTTCAAACTAGGAACTCCTAGATCTGAGATCCCATCTCACTATCCTATAGTCAATCACAGCCCCTGTGATCTATCAGACTCAACAATAATAATTGGTGAAGTTACCTTCAAACAAAACAACTACGACCTTGCTTAGAAGCTTTGGTGTAGCACAACGAGTTTAAAACTCAACACACAATCCTTAACATGTATCAAGATGATACAAGAAAGGCTCACAAGTAAAACAGGACTAAACTTACATCAAACGATACAAGAGTATAACACGCAAGAGACTCAAAACCCTAAAACTAGACTTTTAGAAATTACGGCTTGAATGCTCAATTAGGTCTTGAAGTCTTCCTTTTATACTGAAGCAATATGGGTCGAAAAGTCTAGTTGGGCTTCAGAACAAAACAGATCGTCCAGCTGATCTGCAAAACACGAATCAGAGACAAATATGGAAAGTCCTAAAATGTAGGAACATATTCATGAACGTCCATAACAAATTCAAATATTTCCTAAAATATAAACATATCTTTAGGAATATTGCACAACTGATTCTGTAAAGATATGCGCGTTGCTTGGTCAATAAGATAAGGAAATATGATTTCCTTAAATAATATAAGTCGCGCGTACAAACAAGCATGAAACAAGGCACACTGAATCGTGCCAGGATGTTGGAACATTGTATCCAACATCTTACAGATATGCCTGAAATATGTTGGAACACAGTATCCAACAACACAAACAGTGATATTTGTTTTAGCAATAATGCAGCCAATATAAATACCCAACAATCTCCCCTTTGACAAATTTTTGGCTAAAACAAATTAAGGTCAAGTAAGAGAAATAGAGGGATACAAAGACATCCATTTCTTCAAACAGCATGAGCACATACCTATGAAGAAACAACTAGCACACGCAATCTAAAGAGATACCTTAGATACACTTCCTCAAGTCATCACGAACACGTATTCAAAAAGAAGGAGCAACTATGCAGTATCACAAAAGAAATCTCAGAAGTGTGTACAAAACAAAAGAATACCTTACACAATCTTTGGTTATAGTTTGAACAAATCAGTCATGAAGAAAGAAAGCATCATACTCTTAATCATCGGAGTTAAGAGATGAGAATGTATTACATATTTCAGAGACATGCATCATCTGATAAGATAATAACAAAGTCTCACAGGGGCAGAGGAAAGATAAATTTATATGCTACACTTGGGAAAAATAAATTCCCACAAACTAGTTTGGATGTTTCAACATCCTTCTCCACATCAGACAGGAGTACCTATCACAAAATAGTAAGGGAAAAAATAAATTTCCCACACAAACATAAAGCTGACGGTTAGATGTTTGACACATCATACTCCAGATCTGTCAGATAGCTTGATTACTTTCAAGCACTCATCATAGTAGCACTCCCCCTCAATATAACACCTTATGAGTGGCTACAAGAAATATTCCACTACTCCCTCTAAACACATGCATATGGAAGAAATTGAAAAACCAAAAACTCATCATGCATAAACAGATAATCTTCAGGGCCTAGTCAGATAATTCTTCAAGGAATATTCATCAGCTGGCAGACCTATTAAGGTCACACAGACATGTTCCAACATCTTATAGGACATTAGCATGGAACATGTACAAAAAGAAAATAATGAGAACTAAGACAAATTCCCAGAATAGTACATAATCAAGATGTTTCAACATCTGTGAGAACATCCACAAAGCCTGAAATAGTTGCAAAATAAATGCAACAACAGAAATACAGACATGTAGAATATAGATATGCCATTTTCTCCCCCTTTTTAGCCACAAAATATGCCAACATACTTCATAAGTATAACATAACCATGTATACCCCACAACTCAAAGACGTGCAACAAGAGAATGAAGTAGAGCACGCCTTACCAAATAGATCATTACACTTTTTCATGCAGGAAAATAAGCCAACTACAACTGCTAAAATACTTCCTAAAATATAAACACATCTTTAGGAATATTGCACAACTGATTCTGTAAAGATATGCGCGTTGCTTGGTCAATAAGATAAGGAAATATGGTTTCCTTAAATAATATAAGGCGCACGTACAAACAGGCATGAAACAGAGCACACTGAACCGTACCAGGATGTTGGAACATTGTATCCAACATCTTACAGAGATGTCTGTAACATGTTGGAACATAATATCCAACAACACAGACAAGGATATTTGTTTTAACAATAATACAACCAATAAAAATACCCAACACCTATCAACTTCACACCATCGACCACTAAAGCCTAATACTATTTGAAGAATTGAAGCGATGAGAAGGGCACCCTAAACTGCCCTCACTGTTTCATGAATTTCTGAATGGATCAAAAATAAATCTCAAAGAAACAGTTCAAAAAAAGTTACATAGCAATTCTAATCAAATAACTACAAATCTTAGTGTGTCATTAAAAGTCATGTTGCGTGTGATTCTTAACTTTTGAAAACACTATAAAAAAATGTTTAATCATTATGTAGGTCCCTAGACTATTTAAGATTTTTTAAATTGGTCCCTAAACTAGAAAAAGTTGCAATTAGGTCCTTAACTATTTTATTTTTTCAATTAAGTCGTCCTGTTAAACAACCGTTAGTTAAAGTTGATACAACATCCAATTAGATCCCTAAACTAATTTGTTGTTTATAAGTAGATCCCTAAACTATTGAATCATTGAAAGTTGATATATATAGAGACATGTGCATAATTAATTATTATTTATAGTGTATTATTTGTTATATTTACTGGCGAAAATACGGGCACTCACATGTCCGTCTTTCCGCTCTTTTTATTGCGCTAACGTTTGAAAATTATGAACGGTGTTTTTTTAATAAATTTTTTATTTTGTTTAAAACTTTAAAAAAATATAAATGGTTGTTGCTTTCAAGTTATAAAAAATCAAACTAACCATGATTATTTATTTTAACGACGCCGACAATAATTCAATATAACAAAAAAATATAATCTAAATTCTTTTTTAACAACACAAATAACAATTTTATTATAGATAAAGTTGTTTAAGGGTATAATTGGAATGATGAAAAAGTAAGTATAAATGTACTTATCTAGTTTGTAAACTTTTTAAATGATAAAGGAAAAAAACAAAAAAAAAGATACATTCATATCGTGCTTGTTACATTTATTTTAATATTTAAATTTATTCTTATCTATTTGTTACTTGTGTTCTATTTAAATTTATTCTTATCTATTTGTTACATGTGTTATTTGTATTAAAAATTGAGGGTATTTTTGGAAAGAAAAATTCAATCCAAAAATACTAAAAGGGGTAGTTTTCTTTATTTATAGTATAGATTAAATCAATTCATATTAAACTTGACTTATAATTGTAACAAACGAAATACAAATTTCATATAGTACAATTAAAAATTAATCATAAGCATCACCATTATTCGTAATTTTTTCCCCATTTATTTTATAAAAACAGAATAATATAAGATACATTATGTACCAAAATGTTATATTATACTATATATGTGTGCTCACATACACCCACTCATAAAAAATATATTATTGCAATACAAAAACAAATAAATTAAATAAAAAACTAAATTAATTATGTGAAACATCGATTTTTGTGTTAACTAAACATAAAATCAACCGTATTTGTATGTCAAATAAATAAAAAACTGATGTTTTGCATAATATAAATAAAAAATATTTAACTATAGTCTTCTTCTAGATGGTTAAAATGACAAATCAAATAAATTATTTTCAAAAATAAAAAGAGATAAAAATTTATGATAAAAAATGTATCACTTAAAAAATATAATTATTTTTTAAGAATGCGTCACTTTTTTTTATGCATCACTTAAAAATATAATCAATTATTATTACATTTTTTTTCTTCATATTATAGATAAATTACAAATAAATTAGTTATAAAAGTATCAAATTGTAGGTCTGATAATATTTTAATATTTTAACTCTACAAATGCTTACTTTCAAAAGGACAACATAATTAAAATTAAATGAAAAATTTAATTATAATATTAAATGTATGATATGCATTTTTTAAAATTAATTTGTTGTGTATTTGTAATAAGTCAGTTTTTGTGGGTGGGTCTAAATGTATGTGCTCGCACATGCATATTGTAATATTTTTTAAAATATCTTATATTATTGTTTTTTAAAAACATATAACATGGTTCCAAATAGTTTAGGGGTCTACAAATTAATTAAACTTAAAAAATTGGTATACAATATGGTTGCAAATCATAGTCTTTATTTCTGTTAAAAAAATGGCTTCGTTATCAAAGGAGTGATGTTGGGCTCTTAGAATTCACCACAAATAATTTGTTAAGTGGAAATTTAACAATAATAACATAGCAAAATCTTTGAACCAAATACATTTCCTAAATAATAGTAGTAATAATAATAACAGCAACAAAATAAATAAGTGAGTACAAAGAGATTTGGGGTCTAGGTTTCTACACAACAAACAAACTAAAACACGTACATTAAGCAAAAAGCAAAGACATGCAGACCAAACTCGAGAAAGAAAAGTGAAAATAGTTACCATTTTTGCTCAATTAGTGCTGTCTTCTATAGGTTTTGTAACGAATAAGGAGATAACGAAGGATACGGTGTTAGACAGACGAAACGAGGACGGAAATGCTTGGAAACTCCATCAAAAGGACATCCCATTTTTGTTATATGATCCTGTTAAGAAGATGAAGAAAGTAATGCAGAGCTCGTCGGTGCATGGGATGTTGGGTTTGCCGGTGGAAGAGGGAGACGAAGAAAGGTGTTGAAATTGTCGGGAAATGAGGAGGAGATAAGATGAACCGGTCAGTTAGTGAGGAATACTGGGATTGGCCCAATTGTGGATAGTGAGGGTGTGTATGCCTAAAACAGTGGTGCGAATAACAATATTTGCAAAACTGTATATTTATTTAATTTATAAAATAAAATAAAAATGATAGCCAATGTTATATTTAGCAACTAATATTTAGCAAACAAGATTTTAAACCACAACTCTTCCTAATCAACATATAACCTCCAACACCATTTTTCGAATAATATCATATTAAATTTCATAAGCCAATGTTATATATGATTGGTCATATAATCGTGGTTGTATAAATGCTTTTTTTTAAGTATCTTTAATTGTAAGTGTAAGAAAGGTAGCTGTCATACCCCAATTTTTGACTTAAGATACCACCGACACGCATCGTTTGACTCTGATCGATCTCTGATTTTTCAGTAAAAAATTCAGCAGAGAGTATTTTAAAATACCTCATTTTTGGTTCCGAATCGGGCCCTCTTCTCTCTTTATTTTTTTATTTTTAATTTTTAATTTTAAATTCCATCTTTGTTTAAGTTTTTAATTAAATTCAATTTTTGTTTTTTAATTGTTTAACCTTATCTTATTTTTTTATTGTTTTAGTCTTTATCTTCCTTTTTATATTATTTCATTTTTTATTTTATTTTTTGTCCAAATCATTTTCGAATAGTCCAAATACACAGTCTGTCATATGCACAATCCAGCATCAATCCAATACACGTTTTTTTTCCCCTTTTCATGCCAATCCAAGCCAATTTTTTTGCTTTTATTACCAAACCCTTACCCTATAAATATAACCTGCAAAAAAGCCAGAAGGGGAGCACAAAAAATCCCAATTTTATATAGCCAGAAACAAACCGAAATTCATCAAAAACCTGCGAAAAAACAATTCTCGCCATTTTTCAACACCTGCGACACAACAATTTTTCAAACCAACAACCTGCAAAAATAAAAACAATTTCAACACAACAATTTCCTCACAGATTCGCACAAGTCCAACACGACGTTCGTTAAACCATTCTACCGAAACCAAACATTACATCACCATCGGACATACGACAACCATAGCCAAACGCATACCATAACCTCATCATTATCAACACTGTGCAACGACAACTCAACAAAACCCCACGCGAATCCGAAACACAACATTCTCAAATTACAACTGTACAACGACTGACGAATCCAACACAAACAGGACGAACATATCACTCACCGTTCGAACCGTCGCGGAAGCAGTGCATCGGAACCGTACGCCAAACCGTCGTACAGAAGCTGCTTTGTAAGCCGAGCCGTACAAGCAATTCAAGTCGTCGCAAAAGAAACGACCCATAAAGACAACAAAGGTACAATTTATTTTATGTTATTTTCTTTCTAGATCTAGGCTGTTGGAAGACTTTGTTGAGGATTTTGGGTAGAAAAACGTGTAGAGGGAGAGAGTAGGAGTAGAAAGAACAAAAAAATAATAAAAGGGTGGCTCTGGCGGCGGCGACGCCATCTAAGGTGGCCGGCCACCGCGCCGGAGCCACCTCCCACCACCACTCTCCTCACCGGAGAAGATAGAACAGCTAGAGAGAGAAGAGAGAAAGGGCGGGTAGGAAGAAGAGAAGAGAGAAAAATGAATTTCACAAATGAAAGAAAAATGGATTCACTGCCTATATATATGCCATCGAACCGGTTCGGTTCCACCTAAACCGAACCGGCCCCCAGACCTATTCTTTAAGCCCAACGCCCCTCCTCATTTAAGGCCCAACTCAACTTTTTATTCTGCACACCCCCATAATATTGTTGCACTCCCCTGCATTCATCTTTTTTTGATTTCTTTTCTATTTTTTGTTACCGCGTTTATTTTTTCCATGCATTGTTATTTCAATTACATTTTATTTTGCTGCATCATATATTATTTTAGGTTACTTTCACATTTTATTTTATTGTCGAGCATTTTGAATTATTAGATTGTATATTAGGCTTAAATGTAAACCATCCATGCATTTTCTAGTTTAGCTTTATCATTTTGCATTTTTATTTATTTATTATTATGTCATCCATTATTACCGCACGGACTTTAGAATGTACAATTAGGTTTAATGTAAATTTATTATGCATATTTATTTTTTCCCGCAAACCTTAGAATGTATATTAGGTTTAATGTAATAGCTTTAGGTGCATGTGTCCGTGTGTGTGTATGTTTACCTTTTATGCTTTGTAGTTTAGGTCAAAGGTCCTTGTGCTGGTCCAACGCCACCACAAAGTACCTACGTTTTAATTTTCTTGCTCCGATAGTTGTAGTTTTAATTCAATGCAAACAAACCATAAAATCACAAAAAAAACATTTTCATAATAAACCTTGATTTTTAAATCAAGCGATCCTTTTATTTTATTCTTTCATAAATCAAAATTGAAATCAATCTTAATCATATTTTCGAATCATTTTCCTTTAATATAAAAAACATAAACAAATTTATTTTGCCACTTGGCTTTTCGTTTTAAAACCTTTTTCAAAACTAATAAAAAATACACAACCAATCAAACGTCAATTTCTACCCCGAACTACGAGGTTTTGATCACTCACGGGTGCGTAGGCAAAGGACACTTGTCCTTCCAAACAATAAAAAATGTAAATAAAATTATTTTCTTTTTCTTTTTATCACTTTAATTCCTTTTCAAAAATAAGCAAGTTTACAGCACAGTTAATTAAATAAAATCAAGAGGTTCCCATAGAATACTATGGATATTTAGGGTGCTAACACCATCCCTAAATATAACTAACCCCCGAACCCTAAACCTTTTTAAAATATGGGGTAGTTTGAACTTTTTTGTGTGTGTGTGTGTGTGTGGTTAGTGCCTCTAAAATTTTCCTTCAACTTTTAGTTCCTAAAAAATTTTCAATCACTACTTTTGGTCCCTATTTTTAATCACAACTAAAACGAAAAATTTTAGAGGGCCTAAAACGAAAAGTTGGTATATTTAACCCTTTCTTTTTTGTATTAATCTTTTTCATAATTTGTTATTATATATTTATATAATATAATTAGATAATAATGTAGTATTATTCAACCTAAATTGGGAGCAGTGAATCATTAGAGTTTCTTATTGAAATATACTCAATTATGACTAATAAATTTCCAATTTACATTTTTTTAATATACACAATTTTAACTTTATATATGTTAATTTTTATTAAATAAAGAGTTATTTTTCTTCAAAATATAAGTGTATTTTTTTTGACAAAAAAATATTACAGATGTATTTATATATATGCCTAGAAATTGTTTTATATTTATTGATGTCAATTATCTCTAGAGTGTTCCAATATATATATCAGACAAGATCCGTTGACACCAAATCTCAACCATTGATTGTTTTTAATCAAATGGTGTGAATTTATTTTTTAAATAAATAACGTGATCTTTTTCTCTCTAGACTCACATGATTGCATACTCCTTCTTCCCATCAGTCGTAAGCACAGCAAGATTCAGTTGACCAACAATTCAGAATTCATGTTTCTTCTCGCTATCAAAAATGCCCTGGAGTCACGGTTCATGATCTCCTTATTCATATTTCATACCCAAAGGTTGTGATCTTTCTGAATTTGATTTAAAGAGATTCCGATGTGATCCATTCAAATCATTTTCTCACAAATTCAATGCAGTTGCTATGAAATCATGTTTATTCTCACCAACCTCAATTACAAAAACTCAATTTAGGCATATAGTTTGCATCGGTTTCAATGCATATGTGAAATGGTGGAGAACAAGTTTTCAAGCAGGAGAATGAATATTATTACGGTGGATGGAGGCCATCAAATTGAGTTTTTTTTTTTGTTATGAAACAAATTGATTTTTTTTAAACTAATAACGTGCTATTCAAAAGTAAACATACCGTGAATCAAATTAAAAAGTTATTATCAGCCTTTGATTAAAAACCATCAACGGTTGTGATATCTTGCCTCTCTATACATACATGACATTTCTTAGAACACACCCACTAGTTTTTATGTGAGAGTGTTTTAGCAAGCTACACTTTAAGGTGTATTTAACTACTTTTTAGTTATAACTTGCTAAAGCACACATTCTAAAAAATAAGTGGGAGTTGCTAACATACACCCACTTGTTTTTTAAAAGGTGTGTTTTAGCAACATTCACTTTAAAATGTATTTAACAACCTTTTAGTTATATCTTTGCTAAAACACTCATGCATAAAAACTAGTGGGTGTCCTAGCAAACCCCTGTGTGTGTGTGTATATATATATTTTTATGAGAAGTGTGTTTCAATTTTGAACCATATATAATAAATATTAAAAATACTAAAACAATTGTACTTAGGTTTTGTCTAGATTACCTTTGAAGAATGGTGGGTAAATTATCCACCAACTGAAAATGTGAATGTTCATTGATTGAAGTAAATTATCCACCATTCTTCCATGAATATCCTAGTTTTCACCCTGTATTTACCGAGGATAGGATTGTGCGGGCTCGTTGGTAAATTTGAAAGTGGAAGAAACGTGGTGGCTGAAAATGGCAAGTCATATATAACCAGTTGTCAATCATAGAATTTCCCAGCACAGTTACCTTCAATCAATTAAATTAATTAATAATTTATCATTTATTTACTTTATTTTTGAGGTGATCTAGTTATTTATTTATTCAAGGGTAAAGTTTGCATATTAATCTTCAAGGCCCACTGTGTTCAAATACTGAAAACCAGAATGCCCAAACCCTGAAACCGCCAATAGATTCTATCAAAACAAATCATTATCCATTCATAAATACTAGGTGCTTGTTTTTGTGCTTACCTCAAGTAACAAAACTTACTATAAATAAACAATATATTATATTCTTAACATTATTCAGCTATTCGACCGATCAAACATATATATAAGTTTCTACCTCTACAAACTACTGAATATTTCTTTGCTCAATTATCAATCAACCAACCTTGTGATCTATCTCAAACCGAATTATCAAGCAGTGTGAAATGGCTGGCATAACAGAAAACGGAAGAAGAATCATGGTAGCTATTGATGAAGGAGAAGAGAGCATTTATGCTCTCACATGGTGCCTCAAGAATTTGGTTTTTCAAAATTCCAAAGATCACCTTATTCTCCTCTATGTTAAGCCTCCTCGTGTCGTTTATTCTGCCTTTGATGGCACAGGTAATTAAACAATATTTCATGGTACGTAGCAAATAATTTTCTACTAAACTCGTTTAATTAATTTGTGTATCATATATGTTTCAGGATACTTGTTCTCTTCAGACATAACGGCTACCATGGAGAAGTACAGTCAACAAGTTGCTGATTGTGTTTTGGAGAAAGCCAAGATAGTATGTAACGATGTCCAAAATGTAAGTATACGTATATGTATACATTGATCAATTTATACTAGTTAGCTAGATTATGTATATGTTCCTCCTCATTTTTATCTATATATAGTAAATTTTTTAATAATTAATCTGTGATGTGGTTTAGGTGGAGACGAGGATAGAGAATGGTGATCCTAGGGATGTAATCTGTCAGGCGGTTCAAAAAATGGGTGTTGATATCTTGGTTATGGGAAGCCACGGCTATGGTGTCATCAAGAGGTGAGTTTGTGATGATTCAAACTTTACATTTAGTGCATATTTCAATTTACATCGAGTTTGCAGAATCACTGAACCACAATGATTTTGTCAAATGATACCGTGAGTTAGACATGTGTCTTATGTGATTCAAATTGCTGGAGTCAATAATAGTCCACACATTTACACAAAGAACGTGAATCGAGATCGGATCGTCTAATTTTCATGCATATTTTGATTTTCTTCACATAGAAATATTGTGCTTGAAATATTGACTATCCGATCTCGATTTATGGCCACCAACATCTAACTTCGTGAATGCGTGAATTGTTGACTAGAACAATGTGTCTTACCTAAGATGTGTCACCTCTATATTTGAATTGCAAAGTTATTTTTGTGTCGTGAATTGTAAATTTAATTTGGTTCTGGATATTATTGTTGAATGGCAGGGCTTTCCTTGGAAGTGTGAGCAACCACTGTGCACAGAATGTGAAGTGCCCTGTTTTGATTGTCAAGAAGCCAAAATCAACCACTGGAGGAGACAATTAAGATCTAATAATCATATTTAATTGTTTTGTTTTTTTTCTTCTTGTAAATAAATATACTACTTTCCCTGTTGCTATTGCTATGAACAACTTGTCCTTTGGCTTGTGCGAGTTTTGTTCCTTCCTCTTAGAAGGAATATATCTTTTCAAATATTAAATGATAAAGGTTAAAGTGGTGTGTTTATTTATAATTATTAAAGTTGGCTCTTTGTTATTTTTTATTCTAAAGTGTTTAATAATCTTATCTCATTCTTTATGTTTCTCTCATTTAAAATTTTAGCAACTCTTTTCTGAAACAACAAACAAAACAACTAAAATATATAAATAAATGTAGTTATTGAAACAAAAACTAAAGTAATAGAGATAAAGTAAAATTTGAATATAAGAAAGAAAATTGTAATAAAAATTATCACAAAAAAATTGTTCAAATATCATTTTCTTTTAAAATTCTCTCTTTTATGAAGTTCGAACCCCCAAATTGCATTGTCTATGTAGTGCCTTTGACAAATGAGCTAAACTCCCAAAATGCTGCATTGATTACTTTTTTTATTACTATTATACATTTACTTTATCAATGAATTTTCTTTTTATCAATGAATTTTCTTTTTGATTTAAATTTTCTTTGATCATTATTAATTTATACAAGGAGGGAAGACAGGAGAATAAAATGGGTGTATTACACAATAAAAACTAATGATATTTATTTTTTGAGCAACTACTAATGATATATTTAATAAATTGTTTATCGATCAAAACTATATTTTGAGTAAAAAACTATATTGTTATTAATCACTTTCGAATCACATTTTACCTTATAGTCATTGATCGATTTTTCTACTTCATTCCGATTCAACGTGTCTACCATCGTGAATAATGAGTTGTTTTTATTTATTTTTACTCTGTATTTCAATTGAACAATGCTCTTGAATTTTGTATTCGTGTACTTGTGACTTTATGACCCTTTGTTGTTGTATAAAACATGAATCTTTATCCTTAATGTGAAATTATATAGTGTGCATTCTGTCTTGATGAGTTATTGTCTCTATCACTCTAATTATATTTGAGATAAGATGCTTTAGAAATGATCTTTTTTTTAAGAAATTAAAATGGAATTTCATTACTCACAACAACATGAGAATTCAAGTATAATGAGTGCCTGAAGATAGGAAAGTCAAAACAAATACATCAACAATTTGATAAAAGGAACAAAAGCAAAAAGAAACTCCTTACAAAAAGATCCGCAAACAATTAAGAGGATTAAACCACCACATGTCATGTGATAGTTAAAAGCAAGGTTGCTGTTTACTTTCAACCAAGTTTGAAGCTTAGGGGGGTGTATTGAATTGGGATTTCAAGAGATTTTAAAAGACTTTTTAACTATAAAACACTCTTGTGGTATTCAATCAAGACTTTTTTAGAATATAAAAGAATCTTCTGGTATTCAATCAAGACAATCAAGATTTTTTATTCAAGGCTACGAAATCCATTGGTATTCAATCAAGATTTCTCATAACTTATAAAATGTTTCTTGGTATTCAAAAATATGAAGATTTTAATGGATTTTTTGAAATGGTGGATTTTGTGAGACTTTTTAATTAAAAATATGAGTACCACACCTATTTAACAATCTCACAAAAACTTGTGAGACTTTGTGAGACTCTCACAACTAGTTATTTGTGTCGTGTTTTGCCTCTTCAACGAGACTATTTCCTGGCAACTTTTTTCTGGCTTTCTTTCTCGTGGCCTTCTGGCTGTCTTTCTTCTTTTTTCCAGTTTTTTTTTCTTTTATCGTTAGCTCTCATTTTATTTTTGACTTTTTGTCATGAAACATTGCTTCTTAACAACAGTTTCAGAAGTTAAAAAATTCAATCCACTAATTTCACTTATCATTGATGGTGCTGTTTACATGACGTAGTACTCTCTTGTGCTCCAAGAGTACTTACCAAGAACCTCTTTCACTAAATATATTTCATCACGTATATAATTTGAACTTTTAGAATGAAAGTGTATACACAATACTAGAAAAATAAAAAACATCCCTACAGAAAATTCTCAACACACAAACATTTAGGAAAACTCAAATGACTTCTCTAATTTCAAATACAAAATGAGGGCTGACATAATTATTTTTTGTTGAAAAATTTGTTAGGGCTGGCATAAAATAAGTAGAATTGAATTTTGTGGGAATAACATTTTTAACAAATAAAAAATGTGTATTGAGAATAATGTGTTAGAGTGTTTTTTAGTCCCTTAAAATCATATAAAAT
>Ga0315914_1000817_pt1 | contig 42745 bp, 40 predicted proteins | sample MpolenodulesMG_FD_203920 | JGI IMG/M metagenome (GOLD analysis project Ga0315914, IMG submission 203920) | Medicago polymorpha root nodule microbial communities from Los Angeles, California, United States - elongated nodules | ecosystem: Host-associated > Plants > Roots > Nodule | place: USA... | reverse complement strand
CTAATCACAACCACCAGATCAAATGATCCAAAGATTTAAAAAACAGGAACACAATAATGAAATTAGACAACACTCATAGGATTTAAAATCAAGCACACAGTAGCCGTCAGATCTGACGGTTCAAACAAAAAACACACAGTGAGGAGTAAAAGACAAAGGGATACGTGAATCTTCCCAAGAGCATCCTGGACCGTCAGATCGGAGATCCGACGGTCTAGTCTTGAGGTCACGTGGCTAACAGATGGTCATGCACACACACAATCGGAACAAACAAAAAACAGCATAAAAGCAACTTTCAACAAAAAAACCACACAAATCACCAAAAACAACTCTCTTCTTTGAGTTTTAGAGAGAGAGAGAGAGTCTGACCTCTCTCTAAAACTCCGGTCATCTTCTCCGACTTGCTCATTTCACGCCGGCGCGGTGGTTACCGGCTTAGCAGGGCGGCGCCACCGCGCCGGAAAACTCAAACACCTCCTTTTTAAAAACCTCTATTCGGATCTGAAATTAGTTTTCGAAGAAAAGCAAAAGCACACCCTAGATCTACAGTTTAAACTCGAAATTTTTTGACACAAAAATGAAGACAAACAACATGATCTGTTACCTCTTCTGTTCAAAAAAATGGCTCGGTTCCTCCTCCTTTCCGTTTCTGTACCTTTGTTCCGATTCGGTTTCGTTGGCTTTCTCTCCTTTAACTTGGTTTCAACTTCTTCTTTACATTTCTTCGGTTTTCAATGATGTACGGATGCGGACTTGTTGTTGTTGCTGTGTACGAACACGGTTTGGAATCAGTTTGTTTGTGAAGAAATCGAAAATTTGGATTATTGTTGGGGTTTGGGTTTGTGAGTGATAATAGATCTGTGTTGTGAAGAAATGATATTGGATGGGAAGAAAAGGTAGTGTATGTGTCGATGAAATTGATTGAAACAGTTTCCGGAAAAATGCTTGTTCTTGAGGATTGGGAATGTTCTTGAGAATTTCTTAAAGAAAAAGAGGTTTGATCTAGAATTTGTGATTTGGAATGTGAATTAGGATTTTTGATGCGACTGTGATTTGATTGGTGACCTTTGCTGATTTCTCTAAAACAGTGCAATAAATGACAATTTATAACTAAAATGCCCCTGCAGAAATTTGTGCAAGAGAAAACCGAAGACCAATAGACAACTGACATGTGTCCAGGACTTTAAAAGATAGCACTCTAAAAACAAAATATTATTTAATAATAAAAATAAATAAAAACGAAAATTAAGAAATGAAATAAATAAAATTGAGATAAATATATAAAAGGAAAGAAATAAAAGGGGAAGATAATAAACTAAAAAAATGTAATTAAAATTGTTTCTCTCCGTAACCAAATGAGGTATTTTAAAATACCTCTCTGCCAAAATTTCGTCTGAAACAATAAAAATTCCCGACTTTAAAAATACGAATAAAATGGGTAAAAACAGAAGAAAAAAAAAAGTGGTCAAAATTTGGGATATGACAATTATATATTCTAAACTAGGGGTATTTTTGAAAAAATAGGACGCGCGAAGAAAGGTATAGGGTGAGAAAAGTAATATAAAAAATAAAAAATTTTAAAACCGTTTGGTTCGTAACTTTCTAACGACATTTTATTTTATTTTAACATCCTCGATATAACTTGGAAATGACATTTTTCAGTATATAGAGCAAATGAGAGAAGGCCAGAAAGGCGCAACTCCCAACAAATACAAAGTCCAATAGTACTGGGCAGCAAACAAAAGTCCATTGCAAACATCACAACAAAGATTCAACAGACTTCTTAAAACTGGTCACCTTATTCAAAATAGTTGATAGGAAATTACAACCATATCGGATTTTACACAACCAATAGTACTACTCCATTCTTACATCTTTTTCTATTTAACAATTTTAAACCAATGTAACAAGTCTTTAGATATTTCTTATTTTGTAGTAACTTGTTCTTTATATGTTTATTTGTGCAGTTACTACTAGGGATGAGAATAGGTTAAACCGAGTTAGGCTTTGCAAGGGCTAAGCCTGACCTTCCATATTTTTTTAAAGCCTAAATCTGGTCTGCGACCTGTCATAGGCCTACTTTTTAGGCCTGAGCCTGACTTTCTAAAAGCCTGATACGGCCTGCTAGCTTGTTTAAAAGCCTATATCTTATGAACATCTTTAAATAAGTAATGCGATCTAAGTTTAAATGGACTAGCGAACTAATAGTTCAATTAGATTAAACTCTCTTTTGATAATCAACACGAGGTTTTAAGGAATTCGACTATATATTGTATCATATTTCTATTCTTGTTTATAATAATACATTTATGTATGCAAAAAATTAATGTATACTAATAAAGTTTAAATTATTGAAAAAGTTTACAAATTTATATTTCAATTCAAAGTAAAAAATTTAATATAATAATAAATAATACTATTCATATTACTCAAATAGGCCGGCTTAATAGGCTTAAAAGGCTTTTTGAGAGGCCTGTGACCTGACCTTTTAAGCTAAATAGGTTTTAAAAAAAGCTTTGGTCTTGTCTATTTAAGAAAAAAGCTTGGCCTGACTTAGCCTGTCGTAGGCGAGGCCGTAGGTCCCTGTAGGCCGGCCTGACTTATTCCCATCCCTAATTACTAAGCTATTGCGTTATAAAGAGTGGTGCCGTATAGAGATCAACATAGACTTTTTTGTAAACTAGTTGCTTGCAATCTTCTTTTCATTCAATCCCAAAGATATTCTAGGTTTACTAGCTATTGCTAGTTTATGGTACATTGGAGCATGGTATAATAAACTTCCAAATTTGAAGAAACGCATCTCTTAAAATTAGGTGGTTGTCGTAGAAATGCCACTCTTTCGTTCTATGATCCAAACTTGTAAAAGTATGGACGAGGATATGATGGCATATTTTTAACAAACCAAAAGTCCTAATTTTATTATAAGCATAAATAGCATTTGTTTTTTCTCTCAAATAGCTTAGTAGTGGTGAGTATAAGTGGAGAATCTCATGTTCGAACCCAAGCTCTAACTAAGTTGTAATTACAGGACAAATAAATTACATATTTAATTTACAATATCAAATCAGTAGCACGATACAATATTTAATTGGTAAATAAAAAAAAATACAATCATTGTTGTTGGGTTTTTCATCATGAGATGGAAAAGAAATTGAATGTTCTTAGCGCCTTTGGAAATTAAACATCTTGATTGCTATGGCAAAGACCAAAGCAAAACCTATTGGAAATGCAACATTGACAAGAGCTACCACTCCTAGAAAATCATGCTTGAAATCAAAGTAATTTTTCAGAAAACCTTCTACTGTTTGTCTTCCATCACTGGTTTCAATGTTGTGCTTTACATCTCCATATTGTGAAACCACCAATCCATACAAACTCCACGCTATTGGATTTGCCCAACTGTACCATCTCCACCACACTGGGATATTCTGTTGGCCAAAGCCACCAAGAAAAATAATGTACTATATATTAGCTATATATACTACTATCAATATGTTTAAAAAAGCATGAATTTTAAAAATTAAAGAAATGGGAAAGGGGAAACTATTATTAAAGTGAAACTATTTTAATGTTCATAATCGTTTCCGACTATCCCTTGAGATTATAAAGTCCAACTCTCACTACTAAGATGACACCTTCAAGTCAAAAAGACACGAAATTAAAATGCATTAAGAGTTCGAGGAAATCAAAACTTACTGGTCTTGGGACTATGAATCCTGAGAAGAGATTCCACACTGAATAGAATGCCGAGGAAACTATAATGGAAATGTGATTGTTTGGGGTCATGGCCACAGACATCATGCCATAGTAGGTGAAGTAGAGGAAGGTGAAAAAGAAGAAGAATAGGCACCACATAACTTTAACCACAGACCATTCAAAACCAATCATAGCATACACTATAATGCCATAAACTACAGCTTGTACAAAAACATATGGGAGCTCAATTACAACCTGCAGTGCAAGAGAATTTTGAAAAGAAAAAAACAACTCAGGCGAATTATTTACGCATGAAGAAATAAATAAAAGTGCTAGTTTTAAATCTTCCTAATAACCTTTATGATTACTAAATGATTAACTTATTAACTGTTTTTTTGTTATGTTCTATAAGATAATAAAGACATCTATGATGGTACAAAAATCTATATTCTATAAATTGGTTTAGATACTTGCCTGAGCAAAAGCATATGGAAAAGCAGAATACATTCCGGCTGCTCTTTCTCTATAAAAGACCGTTCTTTCGACAGCAACCACTGGCTGCACTGAATTAGCATTTTTGATGCCAATTACGATAACAGCAGAATACATGGACCCCATGGCATTAAAAAGATCTTGTTCCTTTTCACTGAAAAAATTGATACGAAATTTTACAAACTCTAGAGTTTGAAGCCATAAAAAATGTATAGTTTTCCAATTTGATCTTACATTTTGGAGCCAAGGTCCCAAAACATGCTTCCAAACAAAACAGCAACTGCGGTTGAGTACAGAAATCTTATGGCATTATATTCAGGATTGCGCCAATAAGACCAATGTTGTTTCCATAAGCAAGCCATGCATTGTGTCCAAAAGGATCTCGAGTATTGTGAAGCAAAATAAAGATCTTCCGAACCTGGTGCTGGACTACTCAAATCTTTGATAAGTGCTTTGTTTCTCCTGAAACAATTATAGTAGATTATTTTCTGGTTCTATAGTTTGATTTGATTTCATACAAGTGAAAATACCTGTATAACTCTGAATTTTGGTACACCTCTGCAAAATCAATCCCCAATTCCCTTTCTTTAGATGAAGTTGTGACTTCCAACATCCATGTTGCTGGATTATAACCGTCTTTAATCTTGCTAACACCTTGGATCCCCTTCAATACAAAAGTGTTGCTTGTTGAAATATTAACAAAAAGATAACAATTTGAAACATAATAATGATTACTTTTAATTGGATATCTATATCTATTTTCTACCTACCTCAAAGTAATTGATTAAATTAGAAGAATCATGTCCAAGTGGCCCCACATATATCTCTTGTCCTCCTTGCTTAAGTAGCAAAAGCTGCATTTCATTGTAACAAAAATATTACAGACTTTGCAATGGAAGAGAACAAACAAAATATCATTAATTTCCTGTACTTTTACTTTTATCACCTCATCAAAAGATTCAAATATATCAATGCTAGGCTGGTGGATGGTACAAACAACTGTTCTTCCAGTGTTCACTGTGTTCCTAACTGTTCTCATCACAATAGCTGCAGCCCTTGCATCTAGCCCAGAAGTTGGCTCATCCATGAAGATTATAGAAGGGTTGGCTACCAACTCAACTGCAATTGTCAACCGTTTGCGCTGCTCCGTCGAGAGACCATTAACACCAGGCAATCCTACTAATGCATTTTGCAGTGGTTTCAGTTCCACAAGTTCCATGACTTCCTCAACAAACATCTGCAACCATTAGTTAGTTTCAAACTTGGAAACCTTGATAAAACATGCAAGTATTTGTCACACCTATATTTTTTATTCTTATGTTTTCTCATGACATAATAATTTCAATGAGTAGTAAATAAAGTTGTTAAAAAAAATGAATGGTGAATAAATTACCTAGGTACATGAATGCAGTGTGATTAAAGTGGATGATTCATGTCAAAATCTCAAGTGATTCAGAAACTAACCTTTCTGGTTTCAGCATTGATGTCCAGGGACAATCGGAGCCATGCTGAATAGAGCAAAGATTCATATACAGTAACATAAGGAGAGTGGATATCATTTTGCTCACAGTATCCAGAAATTCTTGCAAAGGTTTCTTGCTTCTTTGGAAAGCCGGAAATTGTGATGTTCCCACCAATATATCCACCGGTTTTCCTACCAGAAAGCACATCCATCAGAGTTGTTTTGCCAGCACCAGTGACACCCATCAGAGCAGTGAGAACACCTGGTCTGAAAGCTCCACTTACACCCTTCAGAAGAACCAACTTATCCTCAACAACACCTAGGTTTCGTCGCATTTCCTGCAAGTTCAGGCAAGTATATGATAATCTATACTTCACAATAATGCTTTGAAATTTCAATATGATCTTTTTTCACTGTCCGTGTAAAGATTTTTATACTGTCAATCAAATTAGAACGGTTTGACTTTGATTATACCTACTTCTAAAGTCACACATATGATTGGATGTGATTTGTAATGTAAAACTTTTTACACTTGCAGTGTATCAAAATTTAAATTTTTATTCATTTGGTTTCTACATACCTGTGGCATGTCTACAGAATATGTGACTTCATCAAAGGTTATAGAATGTGGTTCAAAAGGAAGAACCATTCCCCTTTGCCTGCTATGATTTGTTTCTGAAGCAACTATTTCTTGTCTACTAGGAGAGATGCTTCCACTTCTACTTTCACCGTTTCTCACTGTGAAGTAGCTCCAATGTTATCCATAAGGTGTTATGTGAATTGAAAATCAACTATGTAATAGACTATGACTCATCTAGATATTACTAAATTACTACATTTTCAGTAGTTATGAGATGAAAGTACCTTTATTTGTGATCTGTGAAAAACCATCCTTTATGAATCTCAATACATTAATTCTTTCCCTGCTACCACCAATTTGCTCATTGCTTTGAGAATCATCTGGTATAACTGTTTGATGCTTCCCAAGAGCTGCATGATCAATTTTGTAGTATCATTACATGGCCAGTGGATACTCTTATCGGTTTTATTATATATGAAGGTCAGGACACTCACGATTCAGGAAAGTGAGGGCAAGCATATAGCCAAAATTGAAAAGTAATGTATATCCAATCAAAGCACCAACACCTATCCAGTACCAGTATGACTCAGTGAAGAATCCACGAGATTTCAAAACTTCAACTCCTAGCGGCTCAGTTGAGTTAGGCAGAACCTTTCATAAGAAAATATATCAAGACATTTGATTGTTTGAATCTTCTTGTTTGTGTAGGATCAAATTCAATACTCAGGGATTTCCAATACTCGCATATATTGCGTGCTAACCACTCACTAGACCTTGGTGGTACATCAGATTATTTATATGATAAGGAAGTCATAGAAAATGAACATATAAAATAGTAAAAACACTTACATGTTTCCATTTATTCCCGAGGAACTCATTATTTACCATGGCATTTTGTCCATACATCATAGGTGATATCCAGAATCCCCATATCCACCCATTTTTTATACTGTCTATGATCATAATGAAAAGGAAAGAGAGGAGAAAACTTAGTATAGAACATAGTGAGACAACACTGTGATTGTTTATTTATTGTATCCATAATAATACCTTTTGATAAGACAAAACCACTCATAGCAAAAAGGATGGCAATTGCAAATGATCCAAATGTTAGAGCCACTGTCATGTCCCTCCCTACAGCTGCAATGAATCTGAATAATGCAGTAGCCATCTGGTGTACTAGTACAAGAATGAGATATTGTCTGAAAAATCTGCATTAGGAAGCAAAAAGGCAAATGCATATAATTATTTGTTTGGTAGGATATAAGAATATACAATGGTATGAGGGGAAAAAACCAAAAAGGATCAAGGGATTGTTTGGATTTGCTTGTTTAAGTTTAGCTCAACTATTGGCATAAACATCTGCGAGACAGTTTAGAAGAGCTTATGGAAACAATTTATGACATGTCCATAAGTTGTTTTCAGCTTATATTGATAAGCTATCAAAGATAAATAATATGAAAATTGTTTGACTTTTATTTAATCTTTCATTATAGAAATAGTTTACACATAATCATTTATTTGATAAGCGCTTATGTTATAAGTGCTTAATTAAACTGTTTACCCAAACAGGACACAATTCACTGGTACACTTGGGACTTATAAAAACATATCACTCTTACCTTTCAATATATGGATCAAAACCAATGACATAGTAGGTAAGGAACACCCAAACAGCCACTTCCGCAAAAATCAAAGGAATTTTTAGGATCCATGAAGGAAGAGCATATGCCCATGCAGGGAAAAATAGGTATCCCCTTTGCTTGTAGAAAACAGGAAGTCTTGAAACCACCATCGAAAGTTCAGCCATTCCATTGAACATGATCACAACAACGCCATAGAACAATGCACCTACATATATACCTCCATGAGTCACTGAATCTCTGTGCATTTCAGTCCGGAGGAAGAGAGTCATGGCAATCATTGCCATTACAGCTATCTAAAAGGAGAGGGAAGTCATTAGTAATGGATTTGAATAATGCACACATACATTGCATTATATGATATATAATGTGTTCCATACACCAAAAAAGTCTAACATTGCTTGGGGATAGTGGCTCAGCCCACCGAGGCACCTTTTAACTAAAGGCAAAACTGTGATGGATTACACAATGTCCAAAGCGGATAATACCTCAGGAAAGCAATACAACTGACTTGAGGTCAGAACATAATGTTTAAATCAAAATGTAAAATTTCCAAACTTACTTGGCAAAGCTTGAAGATGTAGACAAATGAATTGCGCTTCATAAGTAAATATTCTCTTGATGAGCAAGCTTTATATAGTTCCCATTTTCCCACTCCATATTTCTTGGTTGTCAAAGCAGCTGGGTGGCTCTTAGACTTGTCAAATTCAGTACCAAGTTCATCACCAAGTCTTCTTCCAACATGAAATGATTGAAATGCCTCAGAAAACTCTTCAGCTGTGACAAATCTATATGGCTGATCTTTTAGTTCCCAATACTGCTCTTGGTCTTTCCTTGATGTCACCTATAATAACATATAACAATTTTCATAGAAAAAATTGAATTTATTATTACATAGTATGAATTATAAAACCTTTTAGCAAAAATGAGAGAAGACACAATGACACTCACTTCTTGCAAGAAATCTGCCACTCCTTTCCTATCTGGACATTTAAAACCGATTGATCCAAAAAATTCAAGTACGTGTTCACGAGGACCTTGGTATATAATGCGACTATCAGAGAGTAGAATAACGTCGTCAAAAAGATTGTAAGTCTCTGGTGGTGGCTGCAGGAGTGAGATAATGGCAGTTCCTTTGAGAATGTGGACATCTTGCTTCATTGAATTCACAATTTGAAAAGTTGTGGAGCTATCCAAACCAGTAGATATTTCATCCATGAATAAAGCTTTAGTTGGTCCAACCAACATCTCCCCTACAATTATAGATTCCTAATAATCAGTTTATTGAGGTAATTAATCACAACGCGTGTCAGATTTAAATCAGATTTGTTTTACCTGTTGTAAGGCGTTTCTTTTGTCCGCCAGAGATGCCTCTTATCATTGCATTTCCCACAACAGTATCAGCACATATCTCTAGTCCCAAAACCTTCAAATGTAGAGAAAAGAAACATGAGACTTTAAAACATAACATTTCAATGTAGTCATGGTGACATTATAGACATGGCTTTGAAAGTAGAAATTATTTTACCCTTAGGACATAATCTGTTATCAAATTTGCCTTCTGGCCTTCAGTTGCTACAGCCTGTGAGCATTATGAATCAAAATGTCAGCCACTTCATTATCAGTCTGTTCAATTTGAGTGGGAATAAGTCTACGATTCACCAATTATAAAAGAACCTCTATATTACCTTCATGTACACATCAATATCTGGATCAGGTTTGATATTTGCATGCTTTTCTCTTCTGGACAATTCTGCCAGCAACTCTGCAGAATCTCAACAATATTACGAGTAAAATTTTATAATACAGGGTCTGTTTGGATTGATTTGTTTGAACTTATCTACTATGATAAGTACTTGTCAGATCGTTTGAGAGAATTATGGAAACAACTTAAGTTGTTTTCAGCTTATTTCTGTAAACTCTTCAGGATACCTTCTGAAAACAATTTAAATGAAAACATTTTGAATTTTTTATAACTTTTGTTATTGAAATAGCTTATACATGAGAACTTATATGATAAGTGTTTAATTTTTGACATTTTTACAATAAGTGTGCATGTTATTGGCGATTAGTTGAGTTGTTGTTTAACCAAACAAAACCTTAATACTTCAGCTTGTGTATTCAATAATGAATATAACCAAAAAAAAATCTTGTAGACAAACTAACCATAACGAGGTCCAACTCCTTGGACTCGTGCTGAGAAGGCCAAGGTTTCTCTAACTGTCAATTCTCCAATGTGAAGATCATTTTGATCCACATAAGCAGCAGTTCTTTGGGGGATAAACTCATTCATCTCATGGCCATTATAAGTCACCTTTCCAGAAAACTGATCACAAAGTCACTATATTAGCATTTTAGCTATAGATCTAAGCTTAGAAACTAGAGATGAAATATGAAAACATAGATAAGAGGTGTGTTTATCTTCTTTTAAATGTTCCAACCTTCAATTTTGGATCAAGTTTTCCGGCCAAAGCCAACAGGAGTGTGGTTTTTCCAGAACTTGGAGGACCTAAAAGCAATGTCATTCTGAAAAGAACCAACTTGAAACATCTTATATTGGTTCAAGAAGCCCTGGAAAGAGAAATCAATGAAAATAACATTATTTGTATTGATACCTGGAAGGCTTTAATATTCCACTAACATCCCTGAGAATATTTAGATGTTGTTTTCTACTTGGAAGTAGATGAAGAGAGTTCAATAGGCCCTTTAAAATTAAAATGTTTAGTTAGAATCCACTTTAATAAAAAATCACAGCAAGTTAGTACTGTCTTTAAAAGTTAGTACTTTACCTCTGCTATATTAACCATGAAGTTAGTAAAGGTAGGCAAAGATCTGCTTCCTACACGAGCTTCTGCTTCGATATTCAGGTGCTCGAATCGAACTTCTATTGTAGGAAGATCAATTCCAACTCTGATATCATCCAATGAACAAAAAAAGGAGTAGAAGCAAAGAAATCAGTATATTTCAAAAGCATCTCATTTAAAATCACAAGGACAAAATTTTTTTTGAATCGAACCTGTCCATTCGATCCTTAAGTTTGAGCAGAAACTTTTCATTGTCCTCTTCAGCAAGTCTAACAAGTCTTTCAAGCAAATCTTTTCTTTCTTGCAGCCCAAGCTTCTCAATATCGATCTCAATGGCTTCCCCTTGAAGTGAAGTGAGCAAACCTTTCCTCAAACGTTCAAAAGTAGGAAGTTTCTGAATTGCAGCCCATTTAAGAGCTTCTTCATCATCTTCTTGGTGGAAAGAATTTGAAAAAATCTCAGCAGCATCACTGTTCCTCCATATTGATGAACTACCAATCCTGAAACTACCTCCACCCTCCATCAATAACAAGAAAAAGTTTTATCCTTTATAATACCTCAGTTAAAATCCAAATGGTCCTAGTAACTAACAATAAATTTGGAGAAAAGGGTATTCAATATCATTAGCTATTTGCTAATTTTGCTTCAGTTTATTTCTGTTGGTGTTTTTTTCTTCAGTCAAAATGACCCTTTTCCTTTTTTTTTTTCTTAGTTGAGATATATGTATATAATATAGAAAGTGTGGAAGTAACAACATGTTACGCGGGGGATTTCAATTTCATTTTCCATGACTTCAAAATTGTAGTGACATAGCTAATATTCATGTTTCATACCATACAGTTTGAGGCAAGGTGGCCATGAACATCCCAGTTATACATTGTTTGTAGTATACATATTATTAAAAAATTTGTTACTTACTTTAAGGTAAAACAACCTCAAATAAACATGAATCAGCACAGTGCTATAACATTATAATAGTAGTAATATTGTATCATTTTTTTGGATAAATAATAGCTTAACTGACATCATCGATTTTGTCTTGAGAAGTTTAGAATACCATACAAAGTCTAATAGTCTTTTTATTTATTTTTAAAAAATGGTATAAATGCAGTTTTAATAATAACTAAAAATAAATAAATTGCGTGCCTCAACTCAATGGTTGGTTTTCTACAAATATGTTTCATTCAGCAAATTACGTCAGTTGTATTTTTAAATGTTATGCATGAGTTTTAATTATTATCTTTCTCTACCACATGCCGCTGTGGGAAAACAATGCCGTACCTAACTAACTAAAAAATACGAAAAATGAAAATCAAGATTTTGTTTCTTGCAGTTTTTTATGAAGAGTTGATGGTTGTTGTTGAAGGCAGAGGCGAAGCTAGGTAGGGACAGCCCCAAAAGTCCCAAAATTTTAATTTCTTTTGTACAAAATTTTAATTTTTAGTTAATAGGTATACATACACTGTTTTAGTTAAATGTTATTTTATATATTATTAACATTTGCATTTGTATGTCAAACGTTTAAAATGCAGTGTAGTGGTAAAGAGTGGCATTGCCAGGACCCTGGATAAGGGGGTTCAAGTGACGAACCTAGTACATATTTTAAACTCAACATAAAATCTATTCGCTAAGCCCTATAACTTTTTCTTTGCTTAAAAACAAATAGGAATTTGTTGGAGAAAAAGATAATAACTGACAATTGTTTGTTATGAAAGAAATATAACATATTAAATTTATGTGAAAGATAAAGTGTGTGCAAAAATATAAAAAATGATTGGTGGATTAAAATGAGGGTATAATATGAAGAAAATATGTAAAAATACAAATCGCTATTTTAATGTTAATTTAAAAAAACAAACTTAAAAAGGAACGGAGGAAGAAGTACCAAAAAAATTAGAGACCTAAAGCCCTGTCCTCTATTGCCTTACCGACCCCGTAACTTCCCTCAAGACAATTACGGTTTTTTTTTTTGTTGACAATTACGGGTTGTCAAAGAATTAAAATAGGGTTCACTAAAAAAAAAAGAATTAAAATAGGGTTCGCAAATAATCAAGTAACAAAATTTTAATGCATACGTTGTTTAAAAAAAAATTAATGCATACGTCTTTAAAAAAAATTAATGCATACCGTCAAGGAGATGAAAAGAAGGGGAAAAATTGAGATTTAATTTTAATGGGAAAAGGTAATTAACTATAAGTTTAATTAAGTAAATGGTTCCTATAAAACATTCAAAATTTTGTTTTTTAATCTCTATAAAAAAATTCGCATTTTAAGTCTTTGTAAAAATTTCCGTCAGCATTTTTAGTACCTAAAAATGTTACAAGGATTAAAAAATATGATTTTTTTAGGGATTAAAAACAAAATTCTGAATATTTATATGGTTCATTTACTAATTAACCCTAATTTGTATGCATGTTTTTTTAATGAAAAATGTTAATAGTTACTACTTATTAGATTAGTTTATCTCTCCTTCATTTAGGTGAATTTAATACCTAACTTCTTATCCCTTAGTTCTAACCAATTAAATTGTTCAACCTCCCAATTTTTATGCCCAGTGTAATTTGAAGTCAGTCCATCATAGTTAATCTTGCTTGTATACTTTGTAGGTGGTTAAGGTAAAATTCACACACTCCAATTAATCTCAAAGTTGACAATGTAAAATATATTTACACATGCACATAAATTAAATATACTATATAAAAACGAACATGTTAACCATGGTCAAACCAATGTCATAAACAGGAATTTCATTTGCTTAATCGCTTTCTAAGCATTAGCTGATCACATGCCATTTATACCAACAAAAAAAGCAATACGCACGCCATTATGTAATAGAAGCATTTGTTTATGAGATTGTACAATTAACTATTATTTTTAATATATATGGTTTGGTCAAGTTTTACTTATAAATAAGTTTGTCTTTTTCTATTATTTTTCTCTTCCACTCATTTTGATTCCTTTCATTTTGTTTTCATGAACAAAACAAAAGCATAAGACAGAGAGAAGTTTGGATAAATTTTGTACAAGATGAAGGGTCCATGGCCGGAAGTTGTTGACCCTTGCGAAAGGAAACAAAAAGCGAGACAAAACGACAAAAACATTTTCCTTTTAAAATACTTCTAAAAGTTGAATAATTTTTTTATTTTATTTTGGTCATCAAAAGTTGATTAATTTACGGTAGCAATAGCTCCAATGAGTAGAGTACTATTTTGTCCGTCCCCATCACTCATTGGTAAAAACGGTACGGTCCCTACACGAGCTCATGTGTTTGTGGGCAACCATCCTCATGTTTTTATAAATATTCAAGTGTCTGTATCGATACTCGTTACCCGCATTTTAATACCGAAAAACAATAAAAAAAAACAAAAAAATGTAACAATTGACAAATAATTTAGAGACGATTTAACATACATAGTTGAAACCATATGTATCTATAGTTGACTGACAATAAAAACAAAAAATAGATGCACAAAAGGAGAAGATATGTCGATTAGTAGTTTATGAGAAAGATGTAGCACCAACAATTGTTTAGGTTTAGGTTTAAACACTTCTAGACAAATATTTCGGTCTAAATAACTCTAAAATAGTTTACAACTAATTAACTTTCATGATATATAAATTTAAATTATATATATGATTATATATGTGCGGACTAAGGGCAGGTTGGGCATTAGAATACTCGTATCCGTCTCCACCCTCACTTAAATTTGTGGGTAATTACACGAGTCTAAGCCCTCATTCATAAACGAAGGTATTTATCCTGCTAATTAGTGGATATTTTTGTGGATGCCCAACAAGCTTGGGTCATATTGCCATCCCTAATTCTAAAGTGAATGCTCAATTGAGTCCCTCACTGATGCAGCAGTAAATATGGTGATCATTAGATCAAATCAATGGTCTATATTTATGAGAAATATAATTGACAACATCTAACTTTGCCCCACACAATATTGTCCCTATCATTTCCTAAAAAAAAAAAAGTGTCCCTATCATCATCACCAAAGTGAAACAAGTGCAAATTCTGCATATGAGCAAGACGATTTATAGATTTTTTTTTTTATAGAAAGATTATAATTTATTTTATTTTATTGTTAAATATAATTTTGATCTCTCTAAATATACAAATTTAGTTTTTAGTGCTTTAAAAATTTCATCGGACAATGTTTCCATTAATATTTTTCATTTTCGAAATTGGTCTCAATGTAAACTTCAATTAATTGAAGCCAGTGTGCTAGATACATAATGTAGCTACATGTACTTGCCATGTCATTCAAATTAGCCATGTGTATATGCCACATCAGTTTTCGTTAATGATAAGAAACATTGCCCGATAAAAAATATTTTCTTTTAAAAGATCGATGAAAAATTGTTAAGTGAGTAAAAATTTTTATTTTTTGAAAGATCGATGAAAAATTGTTAAGTGATTAAAAATTAATGTTGACATATTTTTTTTGGTAGTGGATAAAAACATATTTAACTCTATTTTAAAAATTCTCTCAAAAAAACTCAATTTAAAAAATAAATTCACCTCAAGTTTTTTTTTTGTACAGGATAAATAAATTTAAAATTTGGGTAATTAAACGAAATATTTTAGAGGAATTATGTTGTGCCACCGTGTAGCCTTGACGACGGCGAAACCCTCCGCCACTCGTGCCCGTGGCACCCTTAAACTCCAATGGTAGGTAAATACAATGACCTTATCTTGCCACTAAAATTTGTTTGCAATTTTGTAATGGTGTGTTTTTTATTCCAGGGTATATTTGGTTTTTTGACAGATTGGCTCAATTCCTAGTAAGTTCACACTTCATATTCTTTTTTGTATTTCTGCACTGTCGACTGTGTCTAAGTTATCGACAAACAAACAATGAAACCAACACGGACTACCGTGGACCGAAATCCAGCTAGTGTCTGTTTAGCATCTGCCGGATATCACCACAAACATGGTTGATTAATCACTTTGAAAATACTACTTATTGTCTTGGGGGTCTTAAGACTTCATACAATTTAAAACTCAAGTTAGCACTATTGATCCTTAAAACCATAAAGAAAAGAAACATTTGTAACACTAAAGCATATATTAATCCACATCTGGTTTATTATTTTGAGTCACAAATTGAAACTTTTCATTATTACACATAAAATACCAATATTCCAGACTCTCAGCGTCGTTGAAAATTTAATGTCTTGATGGATATAGCAAAGACCAATACAAAACCTATTGTAAATCCAACAACTATAACTGCAACAATCCCCAAAAGCTCATACTTGAAACCAAAGTAATCCCGCAAAAACTCTTGTATTGGAACAATTCTTCCATTGAAATCCAAACTATCCGTTATATCTCCAAACTGCGAAGTCACCAGCCCGTTTAGAGTCCAAGCTGCTGGATTCATCCAATAAAACCATCTCCACCATACAGGGATCCTCTGCAAGCCCATGTCAGAAAATTATTAAAAAGAAACAAAAAATAATCAATTTAAAGTAGAAATCTATGGAGTTAACATCAAAGGAAGCTAAAACTTACTGTTTGGGGGATTAAGAATCCCGCGAAGAGATTGAACAATGAATTGAATGCACTGGTGAGTATAGAAGCCATAGCTAGGTTTGGGGTCATGGCTGTTGTCATCATGCCAAAGTAGGTATAGTAAAGGAAGGTAAAAAACATGAAAAAGATGTACCAAAAAAATTTAGTGACACTCCACTCATAACCAATCATTGCAAAAACTAGAATCCCATAAACCACAGCTTGGACAAGATTATACGGGATTTCAATTAGAGCCTACATGAAAGAAAAGTTGAAGATTAATTAGAAAATGTAGACACAAATTTATTTACATGCATGGGACTATGTAAATATAGACTAATTCAATGCTTGCCTGAGAAACAGCATATGCCAATGCTGAATACATTCCTGCAGCCCTTTCCCTATAAAAGACTACTCTCTCTATACCTATCAGTGGTTGCACTGAATTACAATTCTTGACACCAATAACCAAAGTAGCAGTATACAAAAAGCCCATGGAATTAAAGAAATCTTGTTGGTTTTCACTGCAATCAATTGATATGTAAATTCAGGTTAGATTAATTAGAAGCAAAACTTTGAAATCCATATACAATTCCTAGTAATTTCAAGTTGATTTTTATTACATTTTGGAGGCAACTTTCCAGTAAATGCTCCCAAGCAACACAGCGACAACGATTGTGAAGATAAACCTTATTGAATTGTACAACGGATTGCGCCAGTAAGACCAATGTTGTTTCCATAAACAAGCCATACATTGAATATAAAAGGACCTCGAGTACGTCGAAGGAAAATAAAGGCTCTTTGAACCAGAAGATGGAGTGCTCAAATCTTCAATAAGAGCTTTGTTTCTCCTATAACAAATGCCACATAAGTTTCGACTTAAATAACCTGTTGATATATAACAATTCATAACAAAAATTGTTTTGTGCCTTTTGCACTTATTTATTTGCTATCTAGCTTTTTGTTTTCAAGTTCAATACTTCACAGAACAGAAAATACCTGTACAATTCTGAGCTTTTGTAGACCTCAGCAAAATTAATCTCCATTTCTATTTCTTTTGCTGAGCTAGTAACTTCCAACATCCAAGTTGCTGGATTGTAGCCGTCTTTAATCTTACTGACACCTTGAATTTCCTTTATGAAAAATAGTGTGACAAAGGTAAATTTCATGCTACAATAGATTAGAGATGTAAAACATGCACTTCAATTCAAAAACTTTCAGAATATTTCTACCTCGAAGTATTTAATTAAATGTGAAGAATGACGTCCAAGTGGCCCCACATATATCTCTTGTCCTCCTCTTCTCATTAAGAAAAGCTTAATTTCATTGAAAAAAAAAGATCAAAATCTTTCGAAAAGAAGAAAACAAACTAACATTTAAATGTTATGAATTTTAGCTCTTTTTGTTTACCTCGTCGAAAGATTCAAAGATATCAATGCTGGGCTGGTGAATGGTACACACAATTGTTCTTCCGGTGTCCACTATGTTCCTAACTGCTCTCATAACAATAGCTGCAGCTCTTGCATCTAACCCAGAAGTTGGCTCATCCATGAATATGATAGAAGGATTACACACCAGCTCAACTGCAATAGTCAATCTTTTACGCTGCTCAGTTGAGAGACCGTTAATACCAGGGAGACCAACATATGCATCCCTTAGTGGGTTCAGCTCCACTAGCTCCATGACTTCCTCAACGAACATCTGTAACCATTGGTCAGTTCCAAACTATTCTTGCTTCCAACAAAATAATGTACTTGCAAAATAATGTGTGCATATGAATTTGAATGCAACAGCAAACATTTTAGAAAAATTACTTGCTCATCATCCATGTCATGTGTCTATGTAGGCAACTTAAAAGCAATCTGGTGAATCAGGTTAACAACAACTGTATCATACTTAAAAACATATGAGAACTTTACATGAAAGTCAAGCGAGTGTGTGTTTAAAATGATGCATAACCAACGCAAACATCAATCAATATGGCAAAGTCACATACGACAATAAAGTAGATGCTCAAAAATAATACATCTGTGTACATGCACATTTTGTAGGTAGAAAGATGGGTGTGGCTATTGACATGTTTTGTATATAGAAAATCTTAAATAACATGGTACTCAAATGCCAACCTTTCTAGTTTCTGTATTGATTTCCGCAGGCAATCGGAGCCATGCTGAATAGAGCAAAGACTCGTATACCGTAATATGAGGAGAGTGGATATCATTTTGCTCACAGTATCCCGAAATTCTTGCAAAGGTTTCTTGCTTTTTGGGATACCCGGAAACTGTGATGCTCCCACTAATATATCCCCCACTTTTCCTACCAGCAAGTACATCCATCAAAGTTGTTTTGCCAGCACCAGTGACACCCATAAGTGCAGTGAGAACACCTGGCCTAAAAGCTCCGCTGACACCGTTCAAAAGAACCAACTTATCTTCAAGGACACCCTGACTCCTCATTCCCTTCAAGTTTAGGACAAGGATTTAATAAAACTTGTTTAGAAATTAAGAACTGAATGGAATGTGAGCCTTTTCATTTGAATGTATATTACCAGAGGCATGTCGACAGAATATGTTACTTCATCAAAGGTTATAGAATGTGGTTCAAAAGGAAGAACCATTCCTCCTTTTCTTCCACCATTCTCCTCATTGCTTTGAGATTGCTCTGATTTCACAGCCTGATGCTTCTCAATTTCTGCATAATCAGTTCGCAATATTAATTCATACTTAAGGCTCATTTTTCGTAAAAAAAATTCTAACTAATGTAAAGAAACTCACGATTGAAGTAAGTTAGGGCAAGAATGTAACCCAAGTTGAACAGTAATGTATATCCGATCAATGCCACGAAACATATCCAATACCAGTATGACTGTGTAAAGAACCCACGAGATTCCAAAACTTCAACTCCTAGCGGTTTAGTTGAGTTAGGAAGAACCTTCAAAAGAAAATATTTAACCAGTTATCAGAGTTCATACTATATTTATCAGATATAGAAATTGTAAATGTAGTATAGTGCATAGCATACATGGCTCCATGTCTTTCCTAGGAACTCGTTATTCACTAAGCCATTCTGTGCATACATTACAGGTGATGTCCAGAAGCCCCATATCCACCCTTTTGAAATATTATCTGAAACCAAAAAGCAAATAAGTGGGAAGGTATTGTTACTCTATAGTCTAACAATAATATATAGGAGAAACATTAACTTTGACTACTTCAATCTATGAACTGTAGTACCTTTTGAGAGGGCCATACCACCCATGGCAATGAGGAAGCACAATATAATTGACCCAAGTGATGTCGCCACTGTCATTTCTCTACCAATTGCTCCAAGTAATCGGAATACTGAAGTGCCCATTTGGTTGATAAGCACAAGAAGAAGGAATTGTCTAAGTAATCTGCATTAACATAATTAGGGATTGTATTGTTAAAAAGAAACATAATCAGGAATTGTCAAAGTCAATCTGAGTTGAGGAATACTTGATAAGTTTTGCTGAATACATACTGAAAACTTTCTTTTTTACCTTCCAACTTCAGGATCATAACCGATGACATAATAGGTGAGGAATGTCCAAACAGCTGCTTCAGCGAATGTTACGGGGATTTTAAGGATCCAAGAAGGAAGACCATATGCCCAAGAAGGGTAGAAGAGAAGGTCTCTTTGCTTGTAAAACACGGGAAGCCTCACAACGGTCATTGAAAGTTCAGCAAATCCATTAAACATAAGCACTAAATTTCCAAAGAACAATGCACCGGCATAAATGCCCCCATCAATCACTGAATTGTGGTGCATCTCAGTTCGGAGAAAAACAGTCATGGTAACAATAGCCATCAATGCAATCTTAAAGAAGGAGAAATGCATTAGTAATGGAGTAGCAAGTACATAGTTCATACATAAAGTGAAATACTATAATGTTCACATTGTTAAAACCTACTTGGCAAAGTTTGAATTTATATAAAGTTGAATTGCGCTTCATGAGTAAAAGTTCTCTTGATAAGCAAGCTTTGAACAATTCCCACTTTCCAATTCCATACTTATTGGTCGTCAAAGCAGCTGGGTGGCTTTTAGACTTGTCAAATTGAGTAACAAGTTCATTACCAAGGCTTCTCCCAACATGAAATGACTCAAATACCTCTGCAAACTCCTTAGGAGTCACAAATCTGTAAGGCTTCTCTCTTTCTACCCAATATCGTTGTTGATCTTTCATTGATGTCACCTAAAGCATAATGGCCAAAATTAAATAGTTAAAATTCACTCATGTCCATTTAGATTGTAGAAATAAGTTAAAGTTCGACTCACTTCTTGTAAAAAGTCTGCCACTGATTTTCTTTCAGGACACTTGAAACCTAATGAAGCAAAAAATTCAAGCACGTGCTCACAAGGACCCTGGTACACAATGTGCCCATCAGAGAGTAGAATAATGTCGTCAAAAAGATCATAAGTCTCTGTTGGTGGCTGCAAGAGTGAGATCACAGCAGTTCCATTGAGCAGGTGGACATACTGCTTCATTGATTTCACAACTTGAAAAGTTGTTGAGCTATCCAAACCAGTAGATATTTCATCCATGAAAAGAGCCTTAGCTGTTCCTACTAGCATCTCCCCTGTATTAATAGATTCATAAGATTTTCTCATTGTCACTTTGTTATTATTGTGAATCAAGATGTATACCTCAATATAGAAATGAAGTTTGTTTTACCTGTCGTAACCCGTTTCCTTTGTCCTCCAGAGATACCTCTTAACATTGCATTTCCCACCACAGTATCTGCACAGGTCTCTAGTCCCAAAATCTGAACATACAAAGCCAATAAACTATAAATTAATTGTTACTTTACGAAGATCAAAGAAGGTTTTTAGTGTATGAATTTTTACCTTTAATATATAATCTATTACAAGATTTGCTTTCTTGCCTTCAGTTGCCATAGCCTATGCATATTTTCAAGTCATAAGTTCATCCACTGTGTTATTAGCCATTCTATTTGTAATTGAAAATAGGAATATAAAAAGATGTTGCACCGTCTCTTACTTTCATAAACACATCAATATCTGGATCTGGGATAATGTTTCTCTCCTTTTCTCTTCTAGATATTTCTTCTAGCATATCTGCATTTTACCATAGATATTTTCAATTAAACTTGTAATCGTGCTGAGATATTTTCAATTGAGATGAAACATTTAGCAAAAGATGCATTGCCGTGCACTAACCACATCTAGGTCCAACACCTTGGAATCTTGCTGAGAACTCCAAAGTTTCTCTAACTGTCAATTCTCCAATGTGAAGATCGTTTTGACTGACATAAGCAGCAGTTCTTTGAGGTACAAACTCATTCATCTCATGACCGTTGTAAGTCACCTTCCCAGTGAACTGGTTATTAAATTAAAGGTTTTTAGCTAGCTATAAATTCAAAATGGAATATATGAAGCACATACATTATTCATAATTAAGTTTAACAATTAAATAACATGTTTTAATTTGTCTTAACTAACCTTTAGCTTAGGATCAAGTTTTCCAGCCAAGGCCAAAAGGAGCGTTGTTTTTCCAGAACTTGGGGGCCCCAATAGCAATGTCATCCTGGAGATAAATAGATTAGCAAATGAAAATATATTACATATATTAGAATCTCCACCAAGGTTCTCTTGGTCTTGTCTTTCTAATGATATTTATCATGTTCATTGTTACCTGCCAGGCTTTATTATTCCACTAACATCCTTTAGAATATTCACATACTGTCTTCTTCTTCTTAGTATATAGTTCAATGGAGCCTTTGAAATCCAGAAAAAAGAAAAGGGAATTAGTATATTAGAGTTTCTCCATCAATGATATATGCTATAAACTGTTGGTGTTCAATGTTACTATTACTCACCTCTACCATATCAAGAGCGTAATTTGTGAGGGTAGGCAAAGCTCTTTTTCCTACATGAACTTCTGCTTCGATCTTCAAGTGTCCAAATCGGACTTCGATTGTTGGAAGATTAATTCCAACTCTGCGATGTCATAAAATACATGCAAGGTGAAACTGGAAACATTAGTGCATCTTTATGATGCAGGAGAAAACAACAGCAATAACAATAAGACTTAAATAAAGTTAGTCTAAAGCATGGATTAGAAGAGTGGAAATGTAACAATAACAATAACAATAACAACAATATTTTGAAAATGTTATCAAAATCATGGATTTAGAAGAGTGGAAATGTCACCTATGAATGCGATCCCTGAGCTTCAATAACAATTTCTCATTGTCAACATCTGCAATTCTCACCAGTCTATCTATCAGGTATCTCCTTTCTTGCTGCCCAAGTTTGTACACATCAATTTCATTAACCTCTCCTTCAGAGGTAGTCAACAAACCTCTCCTCATGCGTGCAACAGTCGGAAGCCTCTGAATTGCAGCCCATTTCAAAGCCTCTTCATCATCATTCTCCTCCCTATTAACAGAGTTAGGGAAGACATTATCCATACCACTGCTCATCCTAAGTGATGAACTTTCAAACCTGCTTAAAGTCCTCTTAATGCTTCCTTTGAATCTTCCCTCACTTTCAATACTACTCTCCATCTCCAAATCTTGCAAACAATAACAATTTCCTTTCTAACTGAATGCTCAGTAACACAAGTTTGTGTGATGTACATATAAGATGTACATATAAATAGGATGTTCAAATCTTCTAGATGTAGTTAAAGTTTTTACCATGTACGTAAGATTCATCTTTTGTGTTGTTTCTTTTTTTGTTTTGTTTCTTGATTTTGTTGATTTTCTTTACATTTTAGCTTTTTAAACAGAAGATACACATCTAAATTTAATACTAGTATCTAATATCTTCTACTTTATTTTAACAAAGTTCTCACGAATTAATGACTTCCAATTTGTTTTTATGTGTTAACCTTCCGGTTTCCAGAGGGAGGCCTTGGTAATCTAGAGTTCGGATGTGAGGTAAGTTTAGTCTGACCAAGAAATGTTCCACCCAAAAATCGAACTCGATTTTCTTGAACGATTCGTCCTTTGGTGGAGCACATTAACCACTTGAGCAATTGCTTGGTTAATTAATGACTTGTTATTGTTATTTGAACCATGTTTCTTCAAAAGTTTAGGATATTTTTTAGACTTTTATTTTGTTTTTACTATAGTTAAATTTAGGTCAAAAAGCAATCTTTCTTCATTTTTTTTGACTCATTAATCTTTCAAAACTTTTTTGACTAAAGAATCTTTAATCATAAATACTGAAGATTATGAAAATATTTTTGACCAAAGAATCTTTCATCATGAATAATGAAGATTATGAAAATATTTTTGAGATCTGTACGTCCCCTTAAGCTACTAACTTAATGTTAATCTTTTTTTTACTTGATTAATGCTAATCTTTTTTTTTTGATTAATGCTAATCTTAAAACTACAGTATCAGGTTATTAGATCAAAATTAAAAATAAATAAAAAACTTTACCTTTAGTATGCATACGCGTATATATTACAAGATTTGTTGCCTTCTAGTAAAAAAAAAACAGACTTTATTTTTATATAAAAATAAAAACAAGATATTTTCCTCAAAAACATAGCAAGAATTCTTGCCTTCTAGTAAAAGAAAAAGATTTACTGTAACAAAAAAAGAAAAAAAAGAAAATTATTTCCTACCATATTATCCTAAGACTTGAATCATACTTATCAATAGCACGTGGAAAAGAATGGAGAGGATCCTACTAGATAACTCTCTTCATACCATGGATGAATTAACTTTTATAAGCTCTATCTTGTGCATAAATTAACATGAGTATTAATCTTGAGATTATGAGAAATATTTTAAAATTAGAAAGTATATAATTGTTCTCAATTATAATTTCGCGGGGAACTATAGTTTTCTGGCATAAACGTTGTACACTCGTCTGTCTCTTTTTATTACGGTGCTACTGTCTGTCTGCCTTTTTTACTGCATTAACATGTATAAATTATAAGTAATATCTTATTTCCTCTAAAAAAAGTAATATTTTTTTTTTTATAAAATTTAGATTTTGATTAAAATTATATGTATAAGACAAAATTATCAAAAATAAAATAAATATAATAAATATTCTTATCATAAAACATCAACAATATAACATTCTTAAAGACAAATTGTTTTGGGCTTCGGCCCTCTTTGTAAAAAACAAATTTGTTTAAAGATATAATTGAAATAATGAAAAATCCAGCCTAAAAAAATAATGTATTCCTTTATATATTGTTATAGATGTTCTAAAATAAATGTCGTTCAAAATTTTCAATACAAAATTAACTATATTTTTTTATATGTGTGAAAATGTCAAAAGAGCTTATAGAGTATTCTTGACAAAAAAAAAGAAGAAAGAGTATTAAGATTTTGAATATTAGCAAAACACGATAACTAACCTCTCAATTTTTGACTAATCACTAAATTTGACGATATTTACTTCTTTTCAAACTTTGCTTTCACATGCGTATCTTTCCATTTTCCAACGTAGTTTTATATTATTATAGTAGTATAGATACCCATGTTAAGTATGGGATAAAATTTCGTCACACTTAAAATAAAGGATGAAGATGTAATTTCATTTTCAATTTTGTGGTTGTTTTTTGTCCAATGAGTAGATCAACACAAGTGTTGGCTCCTCACGAGGTCCAATGATGGTATCATAACTCGATTGATTGTGTTGGAAAGTAGGAGTGGTTCCTGGTGGTAGATCTCGAACGCGAAGAGTCTCATAATTAGTAGAGAGATGATATTGTGTCAAGTGTGATTTAAAGTTTCACACTAGATGCAAGAGTAGATATTGAGCAACATATAAGTAATATGACCTAATGCCTTACGGTTTACGGTGAAGATGTAGCGTCAAACATACTTGTGTTGATTCTCTTATTCTAATGTGATGATCAAACTCAATTTAGGATCTCCTTAAAGTCACAACATTATGATGATCTATTTTTTACTTTATGGATGTCATTTGTTTGATTTTTTTTCATCTAAACAAAACATTTAGTCTTTGGATGCCATTTCTTTAATGTGAATTTTTTAATTCACTATTATTTCCAATTCATTCGCTTTTAGCATTTGGTGACAATGAAAAATTGCAAAATGTGTTATAATGAGTTGACCAAATACATGTTTACTAGACATTCAAAATTATGTTGTGTTTTTTTAATTAAATCTAAATTTTTGGTAAAATTATTACCCAAAAATCTCAAACTCTTCAACAAAGTCATAAAATTACCAGCAACTCATTATTTCCTATATTCACACGAACAAAACACAATACTTAGTTTTTTTCATTATATTCTCTCATGTTCAAATTCCTTTTTCAAATCTTTTTTCTCTTCTTATTTCCTTTCCATCTTCTAATTTAATGAAAGGAACATAAATCTTCCTCCATGAAATTACCATCAACCAACCTTTTTGAACATGTTGTGCCTCCATTTGATCTTATTTGACTATGTTATGAGATGTTAGTGTGTCAAGTGTGATTTAAAGGTCTATATCGAGTGGAAGAGTAAATTTTGAACAACATATAATTCAGATGATTCATATATCTAATGCTTTCAAGTTTTAGGTGAAGATGTGATATCAATCTAACTTGTATGGTTTCTCTTAGTCTAATGCGGTGATCAAACTTTGTTTAGGATCCCTATAAAGTCCCAAAATTATGTTGAACTATTTTTTTAAGTCATCTGTTTATTTTTTTAATCTTAAATTTTAGTTTTTGGATGTCATTTGTTTCAAGTTTTTTTTTTATTCAACCTCTGTTATTTCAAATTCTTTGACTTTGGTGGAATATGAGAATGAAAAAATAGAGATGTCTTCGTTAAGTTGAGAAAATATATGCTTATTATGAATTTTAAAATGACATGACGTTTTTTAATTGAGACTAATTTTTTGATAAAATAATTACTCAAAACCTCCAAATCCTTCAACATACTTGTAAAATTATCGGTCCAAATGAACTTAACTCAGTTGGTAGGGGCAATGCATAATATATGCAATGTTCGGGGTTCAAACCCCGACCACCACCAAGAAAACTTGTAAAATTAATGACAGCTCACTTTATTTAATATACTCTCACGATTAAAGCACACACTCCTTATTTATTCATTACCCATTTTCTCATGTTAAAATTCCTTTTTAATTTTGTTTTTATTTCTAATTTAATTTCTCTATTCTCATGAAAGAAAGGATACATCGTATATACATAATGCATAGAGTCTCTCACATTTAAGGGTGATGTTAATGTGTCATATGTGAGTTAAAGTTTCACCTTTGATGCAAGAGTAGATGGTAAGAAAAATATAAATGATATGACACACACACACCCCTAATGCCTTAATGGATTGAGTGAAGATATTGTGTCAATTTCACTTTTTGGGTATGATCTCAATTTGATGCGATTATCCAGGCTTCCATGATGGTTTCAAGATTATGATGAACTGTTTTTTTTTTTTGTTTTGAATATCATTTTTTTATTTTAAATTTCGGTTTATGGATGTCATTCAATTCAATGCTATTTTTTTATTCAACATTTATTATTTCAAATTACTTCACTTTTGCTTATTAAAAATTCTAAAATAACGTGACATTTTTTTTAATCTAATTACCAAAAATCTTCAACTTTTTGAACAAACACATAAAATTCCAAGAGCAACTCACTCTATTCATTATACTCTTATAGACAAAATAGACACTCATTTTTTCTTCATCATTTATCTCATATTCTGATTCCTTTTTTATCTTCTTTCTTTTTTAACCTATTTTCTCTCTTCTCATGAAATAAATTAACAAAAACCTCCCACCATTAAATCACTACCAACCCATCGTTTTCCCCATGCAATGGCTTCTATGATCCTATTTGGCTATGTTACCAGATCACAGATGCAGAGAGTCTCACACTTAAGGAAGCGAATTTAATATATCATATGTGAGTTAAAGTTCGACACTGAATGCAAGAGTAGATGATGATAAACATATAAGTAAAATGACTCATATACCTAATGTCTTAGGATTTAGATATAAAGATGTGGTGTTAATCTCACTTGTGTGATTACTCTTAGCCTAGTGTGATTATCCAACCAAGTTTACCCCCTTGGTCTGAAATCCTGATATTATGATGAACTATTTTTTATTTTATTTTTAGAGCTTTTTTTTTTTATAAAAGTTGTGTATTCAAGTTTACCCCCTTGAATTGTGTTAGTTTTTTTTTTTTTTAACTAAGTTCAGAGTTCAGTGTATGATAAAGTTCAAAGTCTGAAACAATGTTCATAGTCAAATGCAACAGATATAAAAGAGATAGAGAGAAGAAAGAGACACAAGCAATTATCCTAGTTCCTTCCACAATCTGGAAGTAGTTCAGTCCTCATTGCCCTTCCAATGAGATTTTTCACTATAACCACACAAGATTACAATTGCCCAAGCACACAAGAAAGAGACTTCATATGCTCAAGAACAAAAGCAAGAAACTTCCTAACAAACAGATTACAAAGAATAAATTTGGTTGAACATTTGATATACAATCAGTGGTGTTCACAATACAAAGAGTAGTGATATATGTACAACCATTTGAGACAACTTTGATGACAACTTTCATTTTCTCTCTTCTCATTGGTCTAAAACAATAGAGAGAGAGAGAAAAAAAGGAAGAGAGAGAATAATGATATAATGTGAGTATGAGAGATAAAATTGTTAAAAAGTTGTAATAAAATGGTTGTACAAATATCATTTCTCCAATACAAAACATTTCAGACTCTGACTTAAGAATTTCTAAGATATGAAAGTTAATAAGAAATTTTAAGTGTTTGATGTTCAATAATTTTGATAGAGTTTTGGCACTTGTAAAATATTGCAGAGTCCTTACTAATCTTTAAATCTTCATTCCTTTATATAGAGGTATGAAAGAGATGTTGTAGATATGCCAGCACATCAAAGAATCATTAGAGAAGCTTGATCAATCAACATTGATTTGTTGCTTGATATAGTTAATGTCCTAGAAACGAATAATTTGAAAACCATTCCTTGATAGGGAATTAACCGTTCCAATTGAGTAGAGACACAGTTGTAGCTTGTACTATGCGTAGAAAATGTTGGAGTAGTGGATGTAATGGTTGTACAATTGTACTATTTGTCCTTCACTGTCCTTTCTTTGAGGATAAGCATCCAAAACCTTATAATTCTTCACAATATACGTTGCTCCAGTCTTCTAATCCCTTCTGCATATATGCATCTTCAAATAATTATAATAACTGATTTCAGGGTCTTCACTTCAGCTTTTGATGAACTTCACACACTGGGTGATCTTCAAACTCTGACAATCAGCTTCTGGATAATCTTCAGACTTTGACTTCTTCAGATTCTGACTTGCAACTAAGTTTCCCTTGAAAATTCATTTGCTATAATTTGTTCTTCCAGAACCAATGCTTTCTTTTAAGACATATAAATTTTAGTCTATGGTCTTGTACACTTGAACAAATAGCATATCCAATTGAACTTTTAATACCTTGTTATCATCAAAACTGAACTTTATATATGAGACGTAGGGAGTGTACATGCATACAACACTTGGCTTATTTATAAATATTTTGTCGGAACTTGTGTTAGATTATTTATGTAGTTTTCATATTTCGCCAGTCTAATCAAAGACTTATGTCCTGTTACCAATTTTGTGTCTGAAGCATGAATCATAAACATCATGAGAATTGTATTAAGATTATAATAAGAATAAAAATGTAAATTAGTTTTGAAACCTCTTCCCCCCTCTTTTGAAACATATTTTTTTCGAGAGAATATATAATTAAAATCTCTCCCCTTTATAAAATTCCCTCCTATCTCCTCTCATTGATTGAACCAAAGAGTCTCTTAAACCCTTACTATGAAACTGAAAATTAATCTGAATAAATCCAACATGTGTCTTAAATGGATTTCCTGAAAAAGTATACCAAATGTGAATTACAACTTACAAACATTTACTTCAAAAAGAGAGGTTTCCCAAACATTGTAGGAAATAAAGTCTGTTACAACTACAAGTATAAAATCAAAGCCATGCAAATAGCTTTTTAACTCAACAGTCAACACTGTATATCATCAGTAAAAAATACATCTGCAAAATGATAGAAAAAATAAATAATTCAAAAGGCTATCCATTTTTACCATCTTAAACAAGTGTTCAACGGAAATTTTAACGTCGTTGGAAATTAAATATCTTGATCGATATGGCAAAGACCAATACAAAAGCTATTGTAAAACCAACAACTATAATAGCAACCACTCCCAAAAAATCATGTCTGAAACCAAAGTAGTCTCTTAAATAGTCTTGTACAGGAACACTTGTTCCTCTAATCTCAACATCGCTTTTTATATCTCCAAACTGCGAAGTCATCAATCCATTTAAAGTCCAAGCTACTGGATTCAACCAACTGTACCATCTCCACCATAAAGGAATCCTCTGTAAGGAAACATAGAAAATCAATTAATATATTATAGAAGACAAATATAAACTTAACATCAGACGAAGCTGAAACTTACGGGGTGTGGGACTAGGAATCCTGAGAAGAGATTCCATGATGTCATGGTTGCACCGCTAATTAAACCGGCTATGGGTAGGTTTGGGGTCATAGCTGCTGTCATCATGCCAAGATAGGTAAAGTAGAGGAAGTTGAAGAACATGAAAAATATGTACCAAAAAAACTTGGTAGCACTCCATTCGTAACCAATCATCGCATAAACAATAATTCCATAAACCACAGCTTGAACAAAATTATAAGGGATTTCAATTAGAGCCTACATGAAGAGAAAAAATATTATTAGAAAAAATAGATGCAAATTATTACAAGTATGAGGCTATGTAGATAAGGACTGATAAGAAATTGTTTACCTGAGAAGTAGCATATGCCATAGATGAATACATTCCTGCTGCTCTTTCTCGGTAAAGGACTACTCGCTCTACATCTACCACCGGTTGTACTGAGAAACAATTCTTGACACCAATAAGTATACTAGCCGTATACATAAAGCCCATCGAATTAAATAAATCTTGCTGCTTTTTACTGCAATAAATTATTGTACAAATTCACTTTTAGAATAAATAGAATAGAAGTTTGAAAGCCGTAAAAAAATTGCAGTTTCCAGTTTGATCTTACTATTTGGAGCCAAAGTTATGGTACATGCTGCCAAGCAACACAGCGACAACGGTTGTGAAGAGAAACCTTATGGCATTGTACAGAGGGTTGCGCCAGTATGACCAATGTTGTTTCCATAAACAAGTCATAAATTGGACAGCGAAGGACCTAGAGTACTTTGAAGGAAAACAAAGTTCATTTGAAAAAGGAGCTGGAGTGCTCAATTCTTGAATAAGAGCTTTGTTTCTCCTAAAAGAAAATGTCATGGATCAGTTTTTCCATAAGTAAACTGTGTATATACAATAACTCACAGTCATTTTGAACTGTTGGCCATTAATTGTTGTTAGACTTTTAACAATGGCAAATACCTGTATAATGTTGAATTTGTGTACACCTCAGCAAAATCAACCCCTAATTCTATTTCTTTAGATGAAGTAGTGACTTCCAAAATCCAAGTTGCTGGATTATATCCATCTTTAATGTTACCTACACCTTGAATTCTCTTCATGACAAAAAGTGAATAAAGGTAAATTTTGTGCTCAAGCAGATTAGAGAAGTAAAACACACTTCAATTCCAGAGTTTTCATAAGAATTCTACCTCAAAGTATCTAATTAAATTAGAAGAATGGTGTCCAAGTGGCCCGACATATATCTCTTGTCCTCCTTGCTTCAGCAGGAAAAGCTATATTTCATTGAAATTCAAGATCAGAAGCCTCGTAAAGAAATAAATCACGCAAACAATAAATTTTCTACAAACATTAAAATTTACCTCGTCAAAAGATTCAAATATATGAATGCTGGGCTGATGAATGGTACAAACAATTGTTCTTCCAGTGTCTACTATATTTCTAACTGCCCTCATAACAATGGAAGCAGCCCTTGCATCAAGCCCCGAAGTTGGCTCATCCATGAATATTACAGAAGGATTAGCCACTAACTCAACTGCAACTGTCAACCTTTTGCGTTGCTCCGTCGATAGACCACTAACACCTGGCAATCCAACAATTGCATCCCTTAGCAGGTTTAGCTCCACAAGCTCCATGACTTCCTCAATGAACATCTGCAACCATTAGTCAGATCCTGGCTTGTTAACATGGATAAAATATTCTTCCTTTTATTTTTTGTTTCTACATTCATCTTGCTTCAGCATAATTTATGCGTGATGAGTGAAACATGAAGAATGTGAGGCAGAAAGAAGGGTGTGGGATTATGGATACAGACAATCATAAAAGCATGGGATTCAAACACCAACCTTCCTTGTTTCTTTATCGATTTCTGCAGGCAATCTAAGCCATGCTGAATAGAGAAGGGATTCATAGACAGTAACATGAGGAGAGTGGATATCATTTTGCTCACAGTATCCAGAAATTCTTGCAAATGTGTCTTGCTTCTTAGGATATCCAGAAATTGTGATGGTCCCACCAATATAGCCCCCAGTTTTTCTTCCAGAAAGCACATCCATCAAAGTGGTTTTTCCAGCACCGGTGACACCCATTAATGCAGTGAGAACACCTGGCCTAAAAACTCCGCTGACACCTTTCAAAAGAACCAACTTATCCTCATGGACACCTTGATTCCTCATTTCCTTCAGGTTAGAGAGAAAAATATTTGTAAAACTTATATTTTACAATAAAGAATTGAGAGTTGAGTACAAGCTTTTCCATTTGAATATATATTATTACCTGAGGCATGTCTACAGAATATGTTACTTCATCAAAGGTGATACAATGTGGTTCAAAAGGAAGAACCATTCCTCTTTTTCTTCCACTATTCTCCTCATTGTCTAAAAATTGCTCTGATTTTACAACCTGATGCTTCTCAATTGCTGCATAATCAATATACAATATTAGTATGCGCTTCAGACTCTCTTTTCAAACAATTTTAATGTTTTTACTATGACCAAACTCACGGTTCAAGTAAGCGAGAGCAAGTAGGTAACCAAAGTTGAATAGTAACGTGTATCCAATCATTGCTCCAAAACCTATCCAATACCAGTAAGATTGAGTAAAGAACCCGCGAGATTTCAAAATTTCAACTCCTAGCGATTCTGTCGAGTTAGGAAGAACCTTTCATAAAAAAACACATATCCAGTCAATTGATTATATTTATGTGATAAGGAATATTCGTAAAATGAAGATATAGAATAATGAAAATTATACATGTCTCCAACTCTTCCCTAAGAACTCGTTATTCACTACGGCATTCTGTGCATACATCATAGGTGATATCCAGTATCCCCATATCCACCCTTTTTCTATATCATCTGAAACCATAAAGCAAAAGAAGTAGTCATGTATTGTGATTCTAAATCTAGAACAATAATACATTGGAGAAACATAAATATTGACTTTTTCTACCCATGATCTATAATACCTTTTGAGAGGGAAAAACCACTCATGACAACTAGCAAAGCCAATGTAAATGATCCTAATGTTGAAGCCACAAACATATCTCTTCCAACTGCTCCAATGAACTGGAATAGCGAAGAGCCCATTTGGTTAACAGCAGATATAAGAAGGAATTGCTTAAGAAACCTGAATTTACATTAAAAACATGCTTCAATGTCAAACTAATTGAAGGGTGATTTTGCAAGTTTTGCTAATAGATAATGAAAACTTAGATTTGTACCTTCCAAATTCATTATCATAACCAATGAAATAATACGTGAGGAATATCCAAACAGCCACTTCCAAAATAGTCAAGGGAATTTTTATGATCCATGAAGGGAGAGCATATGCCCAAGAAGGGAAGAAAAGATATCCTCTTTGCTTGTAGAAAACAGGAAGATTTATGACTGCCATGTCAAGTTCAGAAAGACCATTAAACATGATTATCATATTCCCAAAGAACATTGCACCCGCATAAATGTTTCCATCCGTCACTGAGTCATGGTGCATTTCAGTCCGGAGGAAAACAGTCATAGTAATTGTGGCCACCACAGCAATCTGAAAGAAAAAGAAAGGCTTCAGTAATGAAGGTGAATCAATCATGCGCACATAAAGTGAAAAAAATAAATAGAATGTTTGAGCTTCTAACCTACCTGGCAAAGTTTGAAGATATATAAAAACGAATTACGTTTCATGAGTAAATATTCTCTTGATAAGCAAGCTTTGAATAATTCCCAGTTCCCAATTCCATACTTGTTGGTTGTCAAAGCAGATGGATGGCTTTTAGACTTGTCAAATTGAGTAACAAGTTCATTACCAAGGCTTCTCCCAACATGATATGACTTAAATGCCTCTGCAAACTCTTTAGCTGTCACAAATCTATAAGGTTTTTCTCTTTGTGCCCAATATTGTTCCTGATCTTTCATTGATGTCACCTGAAACATTATAGCAAATATCAAATAATTAAAACTTACTCCTAACCTTATAGGAGGTTGATAGCAGATAAATGACCTATTTGGATTGATTTATTTGAGTTGTCTACTGGCTCAAGTAACTTATATGAAAACAATTTCACTTTATTTTATCTTTTGTTATAGAAATATATAACTTATATATAAGTACTTGTATGATAAACGCATAACCTATAAGTTCTTAAATCAACTGTTAACCTAAATAGGGCCAAAGTAGCACTTACTTCTTGTAAAAAGTCTGCCACAGCTTTCCTTGCAGGGCATATGAAACCCATTGAATGAAAAAAATCGAGCACGTGCTCACAGGGACCTTGATACACAATATGCCCCTCAGAGAGTAGAATAATGTCGTCAAAAAGATCGTAAGTCTCAGGTGGTGGCTGCAAGAGTGAGATCACAGCAGTTCCCTTGAGAAGATGCACATAATGCATCACTGATTTCACAACTTGAAAAGTTGTCGAGCTATCCAAACCAGTAGATATTTCATCCATGAAAAGAGCCTTAGCTGGTCCTACCAGCATCTCCCCTGTATTTATAGATTCATAAGAGTTTCTCATTGTCACTTTATTGTAGTGAATCGAATTGTATACATCAATATTGAAATGAAGTCGGTTTTACCTGTTGTAACACGTTTTCTTTGTCCTCCAGAAATACCTCTTAACATTTCATTTCCCACCACAGTATCTGCGCATATCTCCAGTCCCAAAACCTGAAAATATAAAGCAAATAAAATTAAAATTAACACAAAATTTCATTAATTTTACGATTATTAGATAAGGTTTTTATTGTATGAATTTTACCTTTAAAATATAATCTACTACTAGATTTTCTTTCTGGCCTTCAGTTGCAACAGCCTGAGCATTATAACTCATTAGTCCAACAATCATTGTGTATTAGTAATTCAATAGTAAATCGAAAACATGAAAGTAATTTGTGTTACACTCTCTCTTACCTTCATAAAGATATCGATATCTGGATCAGGGATAATGTTTTCCTCTTTTTCTCTTCTACACACCTCTGCTAGCATATCTGCACAATACCAAAGACAACTTTCAAATATTAGCTTCTGTTTTGAAACTACATTGAGATGAAATAAGTAACGAAAAATGCAACGACGTATACTAACCATATTGATGCCCAACACCCTGAACTCTTGCGGAGAAGGCCATGGTTTCTCTGACAGTCAATTCTCCAAGGTGAAGATCATTTTGACTGACATAAGCAGCGGTTCTTTGGGGTACAAATTCGTTCATCTCATGACCATTATAACTCACTTTTCCAGTAAACTGTTTATCAAATTGCACCTCATCAGCTAGCCAGATATCCCAAATATAAAAGCACCATTTAACAATTGAATAACATATTTTTGTCAATGTCTTAATTAACCTTTAGCTTGGGATCAAGTTTGCAAGCCAAGGCCAAGAGAAGTGTGGTCTTTCCAGAACTTGGAGGTCCCAAAAGCAATGTCATCCTGGAGATATGTTTTAGAGTAGAAATTTTGAGTATATTATAATTAAATTGACACAATTGAACATTTCTAATTTACAATCATCTCCGATGAAATTGAACGCCGTTCATTTTGGGTTACAAGGTCAAATTCTTATCACTAAGTTCACACCTTAGGACATAGATTAAGATATTCATATGTGTTTGTAATGATAAATAGCTGAAATTATTCTGTAGCATCGACATTTCACATAGAAGATGTGTTCGGTGTTGAACACACGCGGTTTCATTCAATTATTTGGTTTTTCACATTGAAGGCGCTTCAGGTGTTCTCATTGATACATGTCAGATACTTTATTTTCTTAAATAATTACCGGTGTCAACGTATCAATGTCAAGTCAAACGAATTAATGTATTCATTTCATTATTACCTGCCAGGCTTTATTATTCCACTAACATCCTGAAGAATATTCACATGTTGTCTTCTTCTTCTTAGTATAGAGTTCAATGGAGCCTTTAAAATCCAAAAAAAAAAAAGGAATTAATGTATCATAGTATTCTCCAATATCAAAACTATTGATATTGATTTTGCAATGTCATTATTTACATAGTACTACATACCTCTACCATATCAAGAGTGTAATTAGTGAGGGTAGGTAAAGCTCTCTTTCCTACATGAACTTCTGTTTCAATCTTCAAGTTTTCAAATCGAACTTCAATTGTAGGAATATCAATTCCAACTCTGTTATATCATAAGTACATTATTATAAGCTAGCATAAAATAAAATATTAATAAACATATATAAAAGATTGAAAAATGTTACCTATCAATGCGATCCTTAAGCTTCAACAAGAAATTCTCATTATCAGCATCAGCAATTCTCACTAGTCTTTCTAACAAATATCTTCTTTCTTGTAATCCAATTTTATGTACGTCAATTTCATTAGCCTCTCCTTCAGAGTTAATCAATAAACCTCTTCTCAAACGTGTAACAGTTGGAAGCCTTTGAATTGCAGCCCATTTTAGAGCCTCTTCATCATAGCTCTCCATTTTTTTATTCCTCCAAAAAAATCAATGTTGTTCCTATGAGACTGAATTCACTGCAAGACAAATTGGTTTCATATGTACATTAAATAAGATTTGTAACACTTCTGTCTAACTCTAATGCAATTTTTTAGGATAAAGTGTTAGTTCATTTTTTTCTTCATATGTACACCGAAAAGAAATATTTCCTTATTTGTTTTCCCACTTTAAAAATTTCACAGCTGCTCTTTTTTTTTTTCTTACATGCAAATGTTCGTTAAATTAGTGGTTACATTAGTTTCCAGAATCAAATCGTGAACAGTTTTCTAAAAAAGAAAATCGGGAACATCTTTTTAAAACTCTTTCAAAACTTGGTGTTTATGGTTTTGTAATTCGAACTGAAATCTTATAGTAGTGGGTCCCACTATCAAATAGTTCATATCGGGAGGATTGGGATTCTCTCTATTAATATTGTCCTACTCCTATGTTATCTATTTCTAAATAGAACTTCCCATTTTTTTTTTAAAAATTTAGGGATCAAATTCATACATTATTAAAGGTGGTCAAATTTCATTGTTTTAGAATATTAAATTTATTTTATTTTAGAGATATTTACATTGTTTGGTTATTTATTAGGGTCAAACTTTAGTTAAGTTTAAATTCATATTTATAAATGATACCCTTGGAAAAATATCGCTAACAAAGAAAATACTTCAATTACCCTTAAAAAAGGAAAATAATTCAATTAGTGCTTTTATTTTAGTTTTACTTTTTTTTTTCCCATAACTATTCGTATCTAAATGAAGATGTCAAACTTAACAATGTTAACCCTTGTGCATTGAGATAAGCTTTATAAACCCAATTCTAAATGAAAGTGGTCAACTTTTTCGATTGAGATTCAAGTCAAGTTGTGGAAGTTTAATTTATTCTCATAGATTGAACTCGTAAGTACCTTTATTTTTTTCTTCAAAAAATACTAAAGCGTACCCTTAAAACATTGGATAAGAGTATAAAAATAGAAATATAGTATTGAAAAATTATGAAAAAATGATGAATTTAACTTTTAAAAAATTAAAATGTTGTTGAATCCAATGCAAACATGTTACTTTTAGTTTTCTTAACAAGTGCATATGTATTCTTAGAGCACTTGTTAGCATAACCCTTACTTTTTTACTCAACTTCAATTACCTTTTTTTGAAGAAGGCCCACTCAAATTGAAACTGGTAAGAATCAAACATGAGACTTCAAAGATGAGCACATTCTCAGATCCCAACTCAATACCACTAGGCCATACTCAACTTCAATTACCTACTTATGAACTAAATAATTTATAATAACGAAAATACATTCACATCGTGGACAAATTTTGAACTTTTAATTTCCATCGAATACAGTAGGTGACGTCAAGTCTACTGCAAAAATTCTAAGTGTTATTTGTTTTTTATCGTTAAAAATCGAATGAGGTACCCCGAAGTTTACGGTAGGTATGACGGGGTTGGAACGAGTTTCACCTTTCCCGTCTCTGAATCTTATATATTTATCTATTACCTTACTTGATCGTTAATGAGATGAGAAATTGAACCACATCTTTGTTCATATATTCTCACTGAAATCGTTTTTTTAATAAATAATTAGTTTTTTCAACCTCAAACTCGAACCGACCCCAAATCCAGAATTTTTCCAAAACCCATAACCCACACCCAACATTGTATTTGTGAATTGCAAACCAGAGAAAATGTTCATAGTGATTCAATGTTCAAAAATATCTCAAAAGTGTGGATGAAATTTAGAGGTTAATTTGGATGTTGCACATCATTAATTTTCTATATTCGGTAAGAGTTGTGCACATATATCACTGTTTCCAGCCCCATAGTCGTATTTTGAAATCAGGGCAAACCCAAACTCATACTTAAACTAGTCAAAACGGAAAGGAAAAAAAAAAACTCATCAAATTAGAGTAAGTTCGAACGGATACCTTTAAATACAAATTTTGTTACCATGCCTAGTTTACAGCATTCACATACCTTACACATCAGTCTCTTACACTAAACGGATGCTTTTACTTTTTGGGTTAAATATATTTTTAATCCTACAAAATTACAAACTTTCAAGTTTAGTCCCTACAAAAAAATTATTCACTTTTAGCTCCTATTGTATTTTATAGGGATTATTTTGGAGGGCTAAAAGTATTCATTTTTTGTAAAAAGTTTTCAAAATAGAAACTATTATTACAAACTACAATATTTTAGAAGACTAAAATTACCTTTAAAATTTTATAGGAACTAAAAATATATTTAACCCTATTTTTTTTATTTATGTACATGAGCAATTCCTGAGGAAAATGATATTATAATTAACTCATATTCGAAATTCAAAAGGATAATGATCATATGTGTGCCCATTGATATTGATCCATTTTTAAAAGTAGATAAATAATTTTGTTAAAATTCTTATCTAACGTGACATAGACTAAGTTCTGTCATTAAAGCATCTCAAAAAAAATTATTTATCTACTTTTAAAACTGGCCAACCCACCAAATTTTAAGTCATGAAACAATTTTATTGTGAAACCTTTTACGATAAAAAATTACATAAGTTTTATGAAAACTACTAGTGTTTATACGGCTACTTTGTGTCCGTTTGTCCGATTTTTTTTATTACGTTAATGCATATAATTTACAAACATATAATTTACAAACAGTAGTTTTTAGAAAAAAATTATTTTGATTAAATTTTTTATTTATTTTGATTCAAATTATAATTATAGATATATTGCACTTTCATAGTGTAACACACTATACTTATCTTTTTCAAAATAACAAACTATACTTATCTTTTCAATGACATCGATAATATTAATATGCAAATTTGTTTAGGGGTATAATTGAAAGTGAAAAAGTCTACCCAAAATCATGTATTTTCTTTATACTAGCGAAAAAACAGACACCCGCGTGCGAAAAACGGACACTCACGTGAAAAAGATAATTATAGTTTTTTTTTTAAAAAAATAAAATAAAATAAGTATAGTTTGTTACAATATGAAATTGCAAAATATATATAATTATAATTTGAATCAAAATCAAAAATAATTTTAATCAAAATAAAAATTTCCTAAAAACTACTCAATCTGTTCTTTTTTAAGTGTCGTTTGAGAATATTAACATCAAATTAACGAAGTGTATTTTTGCACATTTACTTCCTATTATATATACCCTTATTTTAATCCACCAATATATTTCTATTTTTTCACACACTTTCTCTTTTCAATAAATTTAATATGTTATCTTTCTATCGTAACAATCGTTGTTAGTTACTATCTTTTTCTCCAACAAATTTCTCTTTTTTTTTGCACACTTTGTCTTTCTCATAACAAACAATTGTCAATTTTAAGATAAAAACGAAAAAACTTTGTTTCCAATAAAACAAACAAACTTTGTTTAAAAAAAAAAAAACTTTAGTTTTCCAAATATATAACATTAATTAGTTTTATTGAAAAAGATAAGAGTAATTGAACAACCATACCCTTAAAATACCAAAACGGCGGCTAAATAGGAACGCTAAATCCACAATTAAACGACACTTAAAAAAACGGAGAGAGTATTATTCGTAACAATTATATGCATTAGCACAATAAAAAAGACAAGACATACGGACATGTTTGGACGCTAGTATAGTATATATTTATATAATCAAATTGATCATTTTTTAAGTATTTTCTTGGTCCAAAATTTTGAGACCTAAAACCGTAGTTTAGGTCGTCGTGCTGTCAAAGCCAATTAACCGCATAAAATCATATATATTCCTCAAAAAGGTAAAATTGAAAATAAACAATAAGAAGAAGAAAAAAAATAAAAATTAAACTAACTTTTGTTACTCTTAACTTATAAGGGGAAAACACTAAAATAGAGAAACGAAAATCCTAAGTGCAATTTATTCAAAAGAAAACCTAACTAATCTAATAACCAAGCTCATAAAATTAAAAAAGTAATAAACACGCTAGCTAGAGATTTTTCAACAGAACCAAATCTGGTTGGAGTTGTCTGCACAAGTCGACATAAGTAAGATAAATCAAACGGTCTTTGGCACCAGTTCTATGAATATTGTTATGTTTGCAGAAATATTTCAAATGTTGAAGCTTGCAACACCCAATCATCTGACCCAACAATAAAAACAACCAATTGATTGTTCTCTTCTTTGTGATTATTGGATTCATAGCATTTTCTTGTCCACACTTTTCGCACTTTGGAAGCATAGGATTCATCCAAGCCTCAGGTGCACGATCGTTCATGTCGTTCTTGTTGTTTTCAATGAACTCAACAACTTCATTAAACTTTTCGTTCAAATCAAATTCAAAAACACTTTGAAAATCGCATTTTCCGCATTCAACATTTCCACTGATTGTGTTGACGCCTTGAGATAGCAAGTGGTGAATGGTATAAACTTTGGCACGTTTAGAAGTGGCCCATGGAAAAGGTGGGTTTATTGTCTCTGTCCAGTTTTCTTTCTTAGGGTTAGAAGGACGCTTACGTTTACGACTAGTGTGCGGCTGAGATTCTTCTTCAAGTGGCGGCTGTGGTGTTTCCGGGTGTTGGTATGGCAGTGACAGTGAAAGTGTACGTCCCCATATAGTTTTCCAGTCGGTTGGAGAAGGATGAAGACTATGCGGTGGAGATTGATCAAGTGCCGGTGGCGGCATGATTGGTGGTGTTTCCGGTTGTTGGTATGGCGGTGCAAGTGAAAGTGTACGCCCCCATGCTCTGTGAATATCTCTTAAGTTTTCCATTCTTTTTTTGATTTGTTAGAGTCGTAGATTAACTGAGCAAAAGAATGAAGCATTTATAGAGGAAAGAAAATATTGGTGAAGAGAAGAGTTATAGTAAGAGTATGATTTGTTTGAATATATATATGAGATATAACAAAACATAATTTTCGTAACTAATTTATGAATATTCTTGCAACCCTTAAACGTTTCACAATATTAGTTCAGGATCAATTATCTTATTTAAGTGTAATAAATCTTTTTTTTTCTTTCATGTGTATACTTTATCTTTTAATTTTTTTAAAGGATCCTTCAGGCTTTATCTTTATGAACTCACAAATTAATTCTTTTTACATTTTTTATTAAAAAAACTGATGAGATGGCAATTCACATAAGATTATTTTAATTTTTTTTAATATTGAAAGTAATAAATCCTAGAATTCATATGAAGATTCATCTTCTTCATCCTCATCTTTATCATGTTCGTCATCTTCCTAAAACCCAAAACAATAAAAAGAAAATAATTCAAATCTACCTCAAAATTGAATGAATCTTTATGTTTTGTCACTTTCATCTTCTTCTAAATTAAACTCCGAATTCAAAGCCCAAATTCTCATTGAACTCTAAATTTATCAAACCTAAAAGGTTGTAAAAACTAAAGAAAACCATGAAAAACTGAACAATTAAAGTATCTAGATTTTACTTAAATAGGTTAGGCGCAATTTAAACAATTAAGGTATGTTCCATCACTTGTCAAAGACTTTATTTTGAGTCTACTTTGACGAAGGTTAGGCTCAATTTAAACAATTAAAATATGTTTTGTCACTTGTCAAAAACTTTATTTTGAGTCTAATTTGACCGTTTTAAATGTTCGACTGACCTATTAACTTATTTAAAAGCCTTTTTTGCCAATTTTTAGAAGTCTGTTTTATATTAAAATTAAGCCTTTTGTGGTACATCTTTGAATAAATTATTGAATGGGAAATGTAAAATGAACAATTTAATGACATATTCTTTTCTTTTTTTTTTGAGGGAAATTTAATGACATATTCATTATCCAAGATGAGATAAACGTGAACAATTTTATGACATACATACTCGTTACGCAATTCGATTATTGCTTTTTCTATTATCAAATAAGATTTGGCAAATGAATGCTATAAAATCTTTTGTTTTTGGGTTGGTACGTCCCATTACTTTTGTTACTGGAACGAGTGTTTTCTTTATTTGATATAATGGCCATGCGACAAAATTAAACTATTCATTTTTCACGGTTTTCTTTAATTTCCACAATCTTTTAGGTTTGACAAATTTATAGTTTAACGAGAATTTGGAACTTTGATTTTGGAGTTTAGAAGTAGATGGAAGTGAGAAAAGGACGCCCTCTGATACGATATTTAGAATAAGGAGCACTAATATAGTGACTCAACTAGTTCAAGAAGTTATTATGACTCACTGTAATGTCCCGATATTTTATGTATGTTATATATATCATGCGGTAATTCTTATTTATTTATGATTCATTCACCAATTTATCTTATGGGTAACATATTTAAAATAAAAATTGTAAGACTCTATTTTCAATTAATTAATTAGAATCTTTAGTTTATTTATTATAATTACATATTTAGTTATTTTAATTGATCAATTTGTGTAGTAATTATTTTAGTTCCTACTTTACTGCATGATGACATGTCTCCTTTCCTCTAAACTAAAATAATCACGTTTTATTTGACTTTCAATTTCAAGTGTGCATAATTATCAGTATAATTTAGGTTTCTTTAGTCTATAAATAAAAATAAAATAAGAGAAAATAATATATGAAGTGGTGTGGGTGCATGTTACATGACTGAGTCTTACGAGTGTA
>Ga0315914_1000816_pt1 | contig 42758 bp, 30 predicted proteins | sample MpolenodulesMG_FD_203920 | JGI IMG/M metagenome (GOLD analysis project Ga0315914, IMG submission 203920) | Medicago polymorpha root nodule microbial communities from Los Angeles, California, United States - elongated nodules | ecosystem: Host-associated > Plants > Roots > Nodule | place: USA... | reverse complement strand
CAATATCTCAAATTGGTTATAGTTAGTGTCAATAAAGGTGACATAGGAACCTATCTGATCCCCAAAATCAGTTACAAACATCTTTGGCAACATCACAGCCCCCTGCGTGGACAAAACATCAATTATTCAGTATCATCTTACATACTAAAAGCTGATGTTATGCAAAAATTGATTAAGTGAATCGCTCACCTCATTAACATGGAATTCACAACAAACTGTCCTGTATTGAAGCCTCAACTGGTTCACAATCTTATCAACATCAGTTGTTGGATTTGGGTCCAGAGGAGCTGATAACAACATTAAAAAAATGAAAACAGTTTAGTGCACATCATCATACTTAAGCAAATGTAGTAGATAATAACAATGGAAAGTTATTAATTACTAACCCTTCAAGGTGTGGAGTGCAAGCAGAGTTTCAAATTTCCGGTAAGACATTAAGTTAAGTGTGATGTCAAAAAGAAACAATTAGAAAAGATGAGGAGGGCAGATATAGGCATGCGACAGACACACATATATATAGTGCAATTGCTTATAGTTTGCATGGGAAGCTGAAACATAAAGGCAATACATTTATTGGAGTGGTTGGAATAACAAAGGTCATATTGATATACCATGTGCTTATAATTAGGAGGGAAATTCAAAATTCAAATAATGAAACAGCAATTAATGAATCCAAATAGCTTGTTAGGCATGATTTGGTTAAGTCATTTGGAGGGAGATTAACATAGAAATTAGGGTTAAGCAATTGCTTGACCTAATTGGCTTTTAGAGTAAGTAAGATTAACCTAGCTTACATGAGAAGCTTTTACACGTGTGATTATTTGCTATTGGCTAACTCTATTCTTATGCCTTAATTATCTCATCAACAACTAAACCTAGATTCCACCACAAACTTTTTCTTTTTCACGTTCCAACATTGGTGTCTTTCTGCCTTCTTCTTTTCAATTCCAATTTCCCTCTCCCCATCATTAATATTTCACTTCTAACAATGTTTCCATTATGTTTGCTAGCTCTCTATAAATATACACAGTGCTTTAGATGCTCCAATCGCACCATCCATATAACATACCAATATCTCAGCTGCTTACCATTCCATGGCTTTTCAGAATTTCCAAAGTATTCTTGCACTTCACTGCTTGAAGGGTAGAACATGCATTATTTTCTTTTATTCTCGCAACTTTTCTTTGTGTTCTTCCATTTTATTCCTTCATTAACTTTTTAACTAGAAAGGGTAGAATATTGCAATGAGGTACAACCATTATATAAGCCGAAAACTTGCACAACTTTTTGAGGTTTTTGTTGTTTGATTAGTTTTAATTTTTCGAAAAGAAACTAACATGTTGTTGCGAAAAACATATGCCACTGGAATTAAGCTATAATTTTTTGGTATTTGATAAGAAAAACGTAAGTCTCTGCTTGCACAATTTTGTTTTAATTTTTTTCAAACCCTTTAATGACAAAATGTAATGTTTCTAGTAATATTTATGTTTGCTTGCAACATTCAAGATTAAAGAAACTTAAAAATATTTATCTGCGTAGAGAAGTTGAAAGGAGGAACTAATCATGTAGGTTACATGGAAAATTTAAAATATTTTTGTGCTAAAGCAACATCAAGATTAAAGAAACTTGAAAATGATTATCTGGAATATCATAACAAAACTATGTAACATGGTTGTGCATAAAAAAACCCATATATTGGTTAATATTTAGGTCACGTGGTTGTGCATAAAAAAATCACATGGACTCTTGAAAAAAAAAATTAAAGGAACATATATATTGGTTCTTTTTTTTTTTTGAAGGAATATATATCGGTTCATCTAACTACGAAAAAAAAAATTATGGAATAATAAAAAAATTTAAATAGTTAGGTCACGAAATATTCAAGTAAACCTGTGCATAATTTTTTTTTAAATATTTCATTGTTAATCCAAAAATAATGATTTATCTTAAAAAACTAAAAATCAGATTTTCAATGGGTTGGTTTTAACAAGTATCAGTTACATAGATATTGGTTATTGCAACTAATTAATATGTGTGGAGAAGCTGAATGTATAAAGTAAATTGCTGCAAGCATGTTAATTGAAAAAGAGTGCTATTTAAATTTTTGTGGGGCGCACAACATATTAGAATGGAAGTCTAAAGAATTGTTGTGTGCATTAATTCATTTGTATACAATCCATGCCTTTGTTGCTGTGTGCATTGAGCATAGGCACAGTCATATATGTACTTTGGAATACGGTTTTGTTAATACATCTATAATTATAGTTTCTCACACAATGTTGACCAATGATTGTATGCCATTTAACACTCCAGTCTAGCCAACAAAAATACTTAGTTAAAAAACGCATATGTTTTGTGCTCCAATATAAATAGGATATAGCAATTGTCCATTAAAAATTTTCAAAGTATTTGCACACACAGGAATTTTGATATCCTGTTCCAATCATGTCAGATTTGTACCCTCCCATATATGTTGTCTCTGGTGGTAAGAATAACTTAAAATTGATTGTTCGTGTGGCACAAATCTGGTGTGTCCATGATAAGACTACCCCAAGTGAGATAACATGAATGAACATGTTGCTGGTAGATGAGAATGTATGGATATATGCAATGACGGATCCAGAAATTTTACTAAGTGGGGTCAAAGTTATATCATAAAATTTATATAAAACTATATAAAAGCGTAAGCATGCAAAAATTATATAGGTTATGTTTATAATTGCTCTAAAATGTTGATTTTCTTATGATATTTTTTCATTTCTAGCAGGGTATAAAAAATATAACCCTAATTAATTATTTTTCAACTACCAACGTCAATCATAGAGCCTTTTTCAACAAATATAAAAATAATTTAGGATATAATAGTAGTTTTATGGTCTTGTTAAAGATATGCTTTAAGATAATTGGTTAAAGATTTCATAAAAGAAAAAAATTTCTTAAAAGTAAGCGTTATTTTTGTCGATATAATAATTACAACAACTTTTTATAAAATATTACTTCTTTTAATTTCTTATCTAATTTTTTATAGTGTTATGAATAAACTATGTAGAAACAATAATATTATATAAGTGGAGTCAAACTGCATAAATATCAAATTTTAGGTTAAAAATACAACAAGCAAGTGGAGGCAAGTGAGGTCGGTTGACCTCATTGCCCCCACATTGGATCCGTGGCTGGATATATGGATAGAAACTCATAGATGGTTGTTTACCTCGCGTATGTAGTTAGTTTTTAACTAACAACTTTCTATTCAATTTGTTATATCACCAGTTATGAGTCTGATTTAAACAATGTTGATGAATGTTGTTGGTTGTTTTGTTTTTTTCTTTTTTTAAGGAACATTTGTGCCACACGAACGATGTATTTAGTTTTAAGATCAAGTCAAAATGATCTGCTTCCTTTTTTTGTACAACCATACTTGCTGCCTTTATTTTTTTTAAAGAAACATATCTACCTTTTAATTTGTTCCTCTGCTCTAAACCAAGATTTGTGTCAATATGGAATTGACCTCCATTATGTTTTGTTATTTTTTTAATGAACATCATTTTGTCCAACCAAGTCTTTAGTTAGAAGAACATGTATAAATGCATTGCTACCTGGTTTTTTAAAATGAACATTGATACGTTTTAAGCTTTTACGCTGATTTACCAAGATTTTTGTTAATATGTAATTGACATACACTAATTCAAATAAAAATATATAAATGTTCCCCCTTTTTTTATGGATACAAACAATTGACTTATAAAAAAACATTGAAAGATTTTTGTCAATGTGTAACTGACCTACATTTATTCAAATAAAAATCTATAAATGTACCCTTTTTTTTATGGATAAAAATAGTGGGGTAGATAACAACATATCTTTCTCATTCCCTCCATGTGTTTCGGTCTTGTTTTATAGCGTGGGAGGATCCATGCTATGGTTCGTAAGTCTCTGGTGCCCACAATCAAGAAGATGGTTGAAGAAGGAATGACTTATCGGTTGAAAATGTTATGGTGGGGTTTAATGAGGGTAATTTTAAGCTGACGCCCCACAAGTACAAGCTGACCATGATGGCTACTACAAAATTTACAAAGGTTACTGCAAACAAAGTGCCAATGAATGTGTTTGAATTCATGCCATTCAAGGATATTCTGGCTTCTGTTGAGGAGGAGAAAGTTACTGGTACATCACTTTACATTTTTGTAAGAGTATTTGGTTGTTATTGTGCAAGACACACACATTAATTCATATTTTTTTGTAATGTTATTAACAGATGTCATAGGTCACATCGTTGAGAAGGATAACATTTTCGTAATGTATAATTTTAAGAGTTTGATGTATGTAAAATTCGACATGACATTTAGTTATTACCGCTTTTACCTTTTGGACATTGTTATGCTTGCTACTAATCATGTATTTTTAGTTATTATTGTTATGAGATGTAACTCAAGTCATAATATCCCCGACCGGTCCTAAAGAGATCCCCCTGAACAAACTCGGTCATAATATCCCACCAAATCATGTCCGTAACCATGTGACCGTGACTAGCTCATTGAGAGGATTTTGGTAACCGACCCTTGGAGCAGGTTTGATAACCTTTTTGCTTCTTCCAGTTGCTCTTGGAAACAACAGCAGTAAACCCCTCCTCATCAACATCTTTATAAACTACTAGGGCTTGTTGAATGACCTCCAAGTCTTTGGTAATGATAGGACATCGATGCGGAATGACAATAGCAAAAGGATGCGACTGAATGGCCGAAGAGTTACCTGCAGCCATAACTACCAAGGCACTTGAATCCACTTGCACATTCCCCTCCTCAAGTTGCTGAACGTCGGTCGTAAGGGGGATAGGAACATGCTGGAGCTGCAGCGCCGGGTCTAAAACTGAGTGTTGGGTATTTGTATGTTGGCCTCATTATTGCTAAAACAAATATTCATGCAAGATGTTGGATACGATGTTCCAACATGTGGGTACGGTTCAGTGTGCCCCGATTTTGTGTCTTGTATCGCTTTCTTGGATGTTTTAATTTTACGTGAGATCACTGAATATTCTCTGAAGATTTGATTCACGTGGATTGCTGCCTAAGAAGCGTGTTCCTAGAAGCAAGTAAAGGTGGTTTATACTTAGCTTAATTCTTAAGAATGTTGTTGCGACATTTAAGGAAATAATATATTTGTTTCTAGAATATTGTGTTGACTGGATATATGATTTGGTCTACTGATTTTTAGCTTGAGACAAAAAAGCTCATGCTGCTGAATGAATATATAAGGAAGACTCAGACCCTAGTTTTATTCACCAATTCAATGTTATTGAATTGAGTCTTTTAGGGTTTCATTGTTCAGCCTTGTGCTTTATTTTGTGAGTCTCTCTTTGTATTATCTTCATGCACTGAACAGAACTTGTAGTTGAGTTGTATCAAAACCATCGATTGATAAAATAATATTTTTAGGGTTTTGAGTCTGTGTTAATTGTGAGTCTTTCTTATGTCTCCTTGATACAAGTTTACGACTGTGTTTATTGGAGTGTGTCTCCTTCTTGATTGTATTCAATGTAATCACGTGTTCTGTGATTGAGTGGAAGTGAGATGGGATCTCTGATCTAGGAGTTCCTAGGTTAAAGTCAATATAGGTAGTAGCTAGGTGATAAGTTGTAAACTTGGAGTTTGCTGAGAACTTAGAACTAGGACTATACTAGTGAATTTTCTTCCTGGCTTGGTAGCCCCTAGAGTAGGTGTGTTTGTCACCGAACTGGGTTAACAAATAACCTGTGTCATTTACGTTTCCGTCTTTTACTTTTACCTTGATTTGTTTGTTTATCGTTAGCTCGATGTTGAGACATCTTACTCGACATTCCAACGGTTTCGCAATGTTGGAACATCGTATAAAACATCAGGAAGTTAGAGTGCCGGAATTTCACTGCGGTACTGTCTACATCATTGGAACAAATAACATCATCAATAACATTCTCAAGAGCCAAATGATAGGTGAAGACAAACTTGTCACTATGCGCATGTCTGCTTGAATCAAGGGGCAGCGCTTCTGGACAAGTTTCTGATTGTGCAACATATGTGTCAACGGAGGCAACAACCATGGGGGAGAACTTATACACGATTCAAGATTTGTCTCATTTATGCATAATAAATTGCCCTTAAATATAAGTCAATGTTCAAAGATAAATAAGTAGTTTTTATTTAAGATAATATGTACACTTTTTTTTTAATGAAAAAAGGGGCTACAGCCAGGAAAAAGATTGAATTGTATTGCTGAAAATAATAAAAATACTATTTTGAAGTTTCACTCTACAAATTTCTAGTAACTTCGACACATTTCTATTGACTACCAAAATCAGTGCTCCTCTAAGCATAAAAAAATTCATTATTCATTTCATTACTTCCGAATCTAGAATTTTCAAGAAGCTGCAACTTCACCTTATATAAACACATATTATTCATTAGAAATAGCAACTAATACAAGGAACCTTAATAAACTACAACTTAAACTTAACTCTAAAAAAAAAAGAAGAAATAAAACCCAAAAACAGAGGAAAACAGAGCAGAAAAACATGTCTCTCTTTCAAACCTTGTTGTTTAACCAAATCAACCCATTTGATCAATTCCAACATTTTATCGAACGGAATTCAGATTCATTGGGATATGAATCAAGCACCCAAATGGATTGGAAGGAGACTTGTGATTCCCATATCTTCAAATTTGATCTTCCCGGGTTCACCAAAGAGGATGTGAAGCTTGAATTGCATGAAAACAGAGTACTCTGCATCAAAGCAGAGAAGAAAACAGAACAAGAAGAAGAAGAAAATGAAGAGAAGAGTCTCAAGTGGCATTGCAGGGAGAGAAGGAACAATGGTGTGTTCTTAAGGGAATTCAGATTACCTGAGAATGCAAAAGTTGATGACGTCAAGGCTTCAATGCATGATGGAGTGTTAACCATAATAGTGGCCAAGGATGAGATAAAAAAGAAGAACAAACATACAACACAAGAAGAAGGTTCATATTTATGAAGAGAGTGATGATGGTGAAAGTGTTTCTCCCAAAGGAATTGGACGTTTTGTTTGCTGCAAAGCATAAGAGTTTCTAAGTTTTTTCATCTAAATGTGTGGAGTTTGAAGGTAAAGGGTTTGTAAATTAATTGTTGTGTAATTTCTTAGTAGAGAATTTGATTGAAGTATTGTGTTTTGTTTTTTTTTTTTGTTGCTTTATTCTTACTTGGATTGTAATTCTATTGGGTTTGATTGTTGTAGGAAATGGGCAGTGGGCACTCTTTCATAGTTCATTGTATTTGGAATTATAAAAAAAAATTGTTTGTGAAATATAGCAATATTAAAGATGATAAATGTTGGTTTAGTTATAGTTGTGGATAATGAGATACCACCAAACCTCAAGAGTAATAGTAATAGAATAATTAAGTCAATTAAAAATTAAGTTCTATAAATAGGATATAATTCACCATATTTTATCAATCATGACGATTCTTTACGGACTTAATAGGGTTGGTCGTTGTTAATTTCATTCCTGAATTTTTTAAGATAGTAAAACTCTCCCTTGATTTGTTTTGCTTCTATCAAATGATCCTTTCGTCAAATTCAGACATTATGTGTCTGTCCATACATACCACATATATAAGGAATAATTTACTTTAATTAATTTTTTTCCCAAAAATTCATTAAGATAAAAAAAATTTAAAGTCCAAAGATGCAAAAACACAACAATATCCATTCATCCCTACTTCATCAACTTCTTCCTCTGCAAACACAAAAATCCTTAAATTATTATATATATTTTTTAAATTGTTAGGATATTTTAATCTCCATTTCATCTTCCCCATTTTTTAAATCTAAAAACTTACTTAATATAAAACTCAAAAAATAAGCTCACGTCAGAGCAACAAATAAGGAACAACGATTACAATCTCTGAATGTAAGACCCTTTTGTCAAGTGTGTTTGTTTCAAGTTATATTTGTAGATTCCTGTAGAAAATCATAAAATTGCACGGCCTATGTTTGTTACAAGTTTACTAAATTTTTATTCCTAGGTATAAAATGTCCTGGAATAGAAAAGTTTTCCCAATGAAAAAGGTGGGAATAAAGTTCCCATGAAGATGAGAATAAAATTATGTGTAATTACCTATTATAAACCCTATTTTTAAGGTTCCTTGGAATATTATAATGTTAACCAAACATCTTTTTTCTAAATACCTTGGAATAAATTTCTCATCTTTATATTCCAAGGAATGTTATTCCTAGGAATAAATTTGGTAAACTTGAAACAAACACACCCTAAGAAAATTGATATTTCTATTAAAGTTGTTTGTAATCATTATAATTTTACAATTTTTTTTTATCCTTTAAGAGAGAGTTAGTTTCTGTTTTTAACATGTTATTTATTGTTGATTAAAAAAAAGATGTATAATAAATAGAAGTACGTAAGTAAAGAAATAATTAATGTAGTTAAAAATAACAAAGATATCATATAAAAAGAGACAAAAATGTATTCTAAAAAATGTCATATAATTAAAGACGGAAGTAGTATAAACTAAGGAATTTTTCAAGCTTTAAAGGCTTTCGGTCAGCATCCAGAAGAGTGAAATTTATTATTGGATATAATCAAGGTTTTGAGACATAATTTGGTGAATCCCTCAAACAAAAAATAAAGGACATAATTGCTCCTAACAATCCTCTCTTAAACAAATTAGTTCAAATCTTTGGCCAATCTATTTAATTAGCTTATGATACTTTTTTTTAAGGGAGCTTATGATACTTCGAATTAGTTCAAATAAATGTTAAGATAAAGATAATGTTTAATTCAATTTCAAATGTGAGGTATAAATTTTATTTATTTATTTCTTTATAATTTCATTATTTATACTATTGATGATTTGCGTGGGTATGGAATTTTGGTGGCTTTCCAAATACACCAAGGTGACAATCAGGAGGATAAATCATAATTAAGCTCTTTCATTGAAAATTGAGAATCCTTTTGAGCCTGAATCTCCCTATATATAAATGGATATAAATATAAAAGAGAAAATGCAGGTTTCCTTTAAAAACAAAGCAACATTGTTTCATTATTCTAACTTACAATCCAGTGATTTGCGTCCGATGATATTTTACGAGGGTTTTAGGGTTCCTTCTCTGATATCCGCAATTTCTCCTTTTGTGGCTTTTTGAGTGTTTGTTAGCCACTAGACCAATAGAAAAATAATAACAAAATCAAAGATAAATAAAACTATTATCAAATTATAACAAGAATGAAAATATCATTGGAAATTAAAACATAACTATCAGTAAATTACAAATACTTATTTTATCAAGAAAATAAACTAAAAGAATAGTATGTCAAAATATATTTTATCTATTTACGATTAAGCATAACAAAAAGAAAAACAAATTTTAACCAATTAGTGAATTTTTTATTATTTTAATTTGAAGGTATGCCAACAACAATATTTTTTTGTTTTGAATATTTACCGATTGAGTTCGAATGTTAAATGAGTTCCTCCTAAGAACAGCCGTTCGAGAGGACTAGAAGGTAAACACATAGTTTTTTTTTACAAACCACAATTATGCAACAACAAAAGACTACAAAGTGTATTATAAAAAAAAAAACTACACAGTGTATTGTAATTTTAATTCATCATCACTTCTCACTTTGATAGATCCTAACAACTTTCGTAAGATCAAAATAAAGTTTAGAAAGTACGTAACAGAAAAACAGAAGAAGTTTGAGGGTCTCTATCACTAAAAACAAATTGAGGGTCTCTTTTGTAATATTAGCCCATCCAAATCTACAAACAAACAACTATCATTCCTTCCACCCCCTATTTATGTGGTTGTTGCAATGAAGAATGAAAGGATCACAGAAAATATTTTCTCTTCTTTAAATTTTATTTTCATTTTTATTCAATTTAAACTGTACAGGGTTCTTGTGTATCGGTCCAACTAGAAAGAAGAGAGACAGTTATTCATTCTTCTCCACCTTTCCTTTTTCCAGTTCACTTTCTTCTTTTCTTCGTGCATGTCTCTTATTTTGAAAAAAGAGAAAGAAGGTGGATATGGAGAAGGTGAGGTGGAGAAGGAGGAGAACTAGATCTATGTATGCTGATGATCTTAAATTCTAGAAATAGTTCTTAATCTTTTTTATTTAACTTACATTTCTCATTATTAAACTCATTTTCAACTGTTGTTATGGTTTTGTAACAAATAAAAAAACTGCTGTTATATATGATTTGTCCAAAAACTAGTTGCTATTGAAATTCAATTCACTTTCTAGACAACTCAATTGTGTTTACTTGGAGCTTTTTTCATGATGTAATCTTCACCTTATGTTATGTCCATAAAATATTTCATTGACTTTCGGCCCTTATCATGTTAGATTCTTGTTAACTGAATTTTATAACGATTAATTTGTATATGATGACTTTGGTGTCTAATTATTGGCTCTTTAATTTGCCTCTATCATATACATTGAGTATCTATAATATTCTTGATTTTGGTGTCTATGGTAAAGCTTTTGGTTTTATCATGGATCAAGTCCAAAACTAAAGATTTTTCATATGATTTATATGAATGGAACACTCAACCACTATGATGTCTAGGAGGGGTTCGGTTATTTTTCTAGTTTGGTTTGAAGACATCGTTGTTTTCGTTGATGTTTTAATAATTGTGAACTTTATAACCTTTCAATCTTATCACTACTTGTACTTTGATTGTTTGTATTCATAATTTACAAGGGTGGAAAGCTAACAATTGTGATTTCACTCATCCATTCAAGTAGTAATTTAATAAGCAGTTTGTATTCATCACAAATTTTGCATGTAGAGATCTCAAACTTCAGATTTCAAATATGTACAAAGTTAGTTACAAGTTGCAAGCTATATTAAAAAATAGTATCACATGTTTACCAATAAACCAATATATACATATGTTTTGGGATAACCACATATTAATTTCTAGTTTATACTGGTATCTTATCGTGCTATTGTATTGTTTTTGTGAAGAAGTCAAACTAGTCCTTCAAAATCGTGCTATTGTATTGTATTTTCAAAGGACATAAATTTTGCTTATGTCCGGTAGCAAAGAGAGTAAGAAAATGGTAATCAACCATTGATCGATGTTCAGTTAAAGAAAGAATTGACAACCTTTATTTCCATGATATGTGTGACCCCAAATACTTCTAAATAACATATGAATGGTGATAGTGACCCAACTTTACTCGATTCTTTATAACTCAAGCTTCTTCTAGCATCTCTTGTGAAAGATTAATTGTTGGAATTCAGCTTTTGTATTAACAATGCAAATGCTCAACATATAAACCTTTGCATGAAATTAAACTATAGCATTAGTACATAATTAGTTAGAATAGATGGTATAAGTGTGTTTGGTTCCATTTTGGAGGAGCCAAAATTGTTTGTAGATAGATAAAATTGATTTAGACATATTTGGTTGCTGTCCTTATGAGCTTAACTCAGTTGGTATGGACAATGCATAATATAAGCAAAGTCCGATGTTCGAATCCTGGCCACCACAAAAAAAAGATGTCATATTTGGTTGCTCTTGAATAAAATTAATTTTGCCTCTAAAATTGATTATAACTTAAATCTGAAAATTTGAAGCTTTTGATTTTAGAATTTGATTTTTACATTTAAATTTATTGTTCAACTTATTTTTATATAAATAAATGTGGACAAACATAATTCACTTTACTTGTACTCACTTTTAGTTAGAATCAATTTTCAAAATCAATTCACTTAAAATCAACCACACAAACCACGACTACTAACAAAAAATGAGTTTGAAATATAATAACTTAAAAGAGCAATGTTATTTGAACATCAATTTGATTGACAACCATATGGACAACCATTTTTTTATAAAGAAAAATATGTATTGGCACGAAAACAAAAGTAATAGAGAGAGAAAGTAAAAATATAATGTAAGTATGAGAGAGAAAGTTGTCACAAAAGTTGTTAAAAAATGGTTGTACAAATATCATTTCTCTAACTTAAAACCTTAGAGATGAATATTCGGCTATGACCTCATTCCTTTACAAGACATGAAAACATCTTTGCATCAAAACCACGAATACTCATACAATATGATTATAATCTATGATCTAGTCAAAAACATTTTGTGTTGATACTTAATAGCTAGTAAGCTTAAGAAAGTTTGGCTCTGAATAATTGATACTAAATTCAACCTCAACCAGCGTAACAAATTTTGAGATCCTTTTCTCACAAGTCACATGCTCCACTGACAAGTTAAGATTATTTTAGACACAAGTGAACAACAACAAAAAATGCCACACAATAGATCAATTTTTACTCTCCACAAACCATGTACTAACAAAAATGCACACAAATAAAAAGGAGAAATAAAACAAGAGGCATCAATATATTAACTGCATGCATGTACAACCACAAACCATGTACTAACAAAAACCATGGTTCATTTTAGGTTTTCGTAGCGTTAGTAATAACCTTTATATGTTGATGGTGATATTAAATTCTAGAAATAGTTATTGTTTCCTTTTTCCTTTCCATTACTCTTAATTTAACTCAGATTTCTATTATTGTTATTCTTATTTTCGAATACTGCTCTGATTTGGCCATTTACTAGTTGGAATTGAAATTCACTTCACTCACAAGTACATTTAATTATGATGTTATTTAACTTCTGATACAATAATTAAGCCTATATTTCATTAGAAAGTATTTTTTTATTGGTAGTTTTGTATGTACAATCCTCCAACAAAAGTAGGTAGTCCTAGATAGTTTGAATGACACTCAACATCCTCAATTTGCATCCAATCTTAAAACAAGATTTTACTATTATCAAGTACATTTAGGACGAAATATATTTTTGATTTATCCAAATTGATAAGTTGTCCATAAGTAGCTTTATAAGTATTAAGAACTCCTTGAATGGTATGAACATCTTGACCAAAATCTCTACAAAAAAAAATGGTTAATTTTTGGAGCCCTTCTAGCAATTTGAATTCCATAATGACCCTCCTATTGTCTTCCCATGCATTATTTAGAAGTCCAGAAGAAAAAATGGTATGAACATCTTGAACAAAATCTCTACAAAAAATGAGGCTAAGAAAAAAAACTCAACGCGTAAGATAAATAGGTAAGAAGACAAAAGGTCTTCAAGACGTCCATTCATTAAAACAAATAAAGATACCATAGAAATAAAATTAAAAATAAAGTCTCCCAATTTTTTGAGAAATGTCCTTAGACTAAAGCCAACTCAATAAAAAATTACACATGATACGATCATATGCCTTTGATATATCTAACTTTAGTGTCACACACCCCTTCCTGCTTTTATTTTTTCTTATGTAATGAAAAGATTAAAAATCTAGTAACACGTTATCATTGATTAATTAAACGGCCGAGCACAAAATCACTTACAAATTTTCCAACGATATTATCCATTGATTTGGTTCATGATAATAACCTTTATGAGAGATTGCTTAAGTTGATCTTCCTCTAGGATTAAATTGATGTTGGTGTTAAAGTTTGGTTCTTTTGAATTGACACACTAATTTTTATTTTATTTTTTTAAAAAAACTATTAAACTATCATATTGGTTACTCGATCTAGGGTTGTCAATTTGATGTGGTTTGGAATTTTCAGCCCCATCACACATGTAAAGGGGCTTAAAAAAACAAGAGAAAATTGGCCCCCAGACCCGAATGCAACAGTACTAAGCCCACTAAATATAACATTAGCCCACAAGCCCCAATTTTCAAAGAGATTTTTTTTTTCAGTTTTTTTTTTAGAAAAACTGTTTCGATCAACATCTGGGGCAACGCCGGAGCTCCAGCGACCTGCGGCAGTTCACGGCGGTGAACCGGGAATTGTTCTGGAAAATCTGATGGCGGATGGTGGCCGACATGATGACTGTCGAAACTCCGATGGTGGTTGGCCGGTGGCTGCCGGAGCTCCGGTGGTGGCTGGGAATTTTTTTTCATTTCTTTTTAATATGTGGATGCGACTTTTAATAATAAAAAAATTAAAAATATTTGTTTTTTCATAAATGGTTTTATTGTTTTTTTTTTCAAAAATAATAATTATAATTAGTGGCCATTTTGTTTTAAAAAAAAAAAATTAGTGGCCATTGAAACCATTAACACTAAGTTCACAAAAAAAATAAAAATTAGTGGGATATTGCCAAACAAATCAATTTCAACAAGGGTCCAACAATAAAAGAGGTTTGATTTCCTAAAAAATAAAGGGGGTTTGATGGGGGCTTTTTATACGAGGTTTGTGCTTTGGGCTTAATTAACACCTCTAACTCGGGGAAATTTTACCCTATACCCCAACACATATACTTTCACCCCAACAAAAATTCAAAATTTTACCCTTTTTTATTTAATTTTTTACATATTAATTCTTCACCCCCACATTCAACTTCTTCCAAACATGTTAATTCTTCACCTCCACATTCAACTTCTTCCAATTTAGTATGAATTCACCCCCACATGATATCCATCTATGTTTCCAATTTGTTTCCTTCTTTAGAAAACCTTTCCGAAAATTTTCCGTACCGTTCATGTTTGCGTTTCTGGAATTTTACTTTGAAGCCATGTGTGATGAAATAAATATTCATGTGTGAGGAAAGCATCAAGCCATGTGAGATGAAAATATTTGCATGCTTTGAAGCACTACGGGAGCACTAAATATTATTATATCCCAATACTGCCATACAGAAAGAGTGACAAAGTAGTCATGATTCTGGAAACAAATATTGGAATTTCTGAATACGCTTTGTTTGCCTTTAGGGATTCAATAGTGCAGTGGCAAACAATTCCATAAAATCATGAAAACAACATTGAAAGACGATTTCATGAAATCATGAATACAACACTAAAAAACCATTTCCAGAAAACTAAATAACCTTGTCAAATCCATAAAACTTCAATCGATGATTCAAAAACAAATACAATTATTGGAAACCGGAAATTCACAACAATTCCAGTAACAATAATAATTCCGTACAAGAGTTGATCTCAATGGAATAAAAATAAAATCGGAAAGTTTCCGACAAAGAAGGGTTCCGTTGATACGTTTTTTCGTTTTCCAGAAAATGTAGGGTGAACAAGTGAAAGAGTGACTACTGCCTTTTTTATATAAAGGGTAAATTTGACATTTTGAATAAAATGTTGGGGTAAAAGTACAAATGGGTGTGGGGTAAAATTTCCCTAACTCGGTCTTTAGGCTTTTATCTACAAATTCTGGTTTATAGGATTTAGTTTTGTTTTTTTGTTTTTCTTTAAAAAAAAAAGTATTTAGTTTTTTTTTTTTTTTACGAGATTCTAGGTTTTAGTGGTAGAGTTAGTTTTGGATTACACTTTTTTTTTGTTGAAGGAAATAGTTTTGGATCACACTAGAAATAACAATTGTCAATTATATGTGACATTCTTGGCGAATTTGAACGATGCTAAAAAATCGTAGGAAAGAAATTAGTATAGACATGGATGGAAGTGGTTCTGCAAGGAAAGAAGACATGATCAGCAACAAATTACCTGAATCAATTATAAGTGACATTCTTTCTCTGCTTCCAACAAAAGAAGCTATTCGTACTTGTGTATTATATAAGAATTGGATTAATCGTTGGACGTACATCACCAAGCTTCGACTCGATGATAGTGAGTTGCTCACCTGTTGTTCATTCTGCAGATTTTGCAATCGCCCCCTTATGTGCGTTGAAAAAGATGAGGTATGTTCTCTATGCAGCATTTAGACTTCAAATTTAAGGTATGTCTTGCGTACGGCACATTAGTTTTGATGTCCGACTCCCCGAGACACATTGGTGCATGTTAGTGTCTAACATATATGGTGTTCCACATCGATACATGTGAGTAAATAAATTACTAGTAGTGTAGTGTCTATCTCACAGAGTCGTGTCTAGTGTCTGTATTTGTATAGTAGTTGTTCTCTATTAGTTGTTAATTCACTCCGGATTAACCATCTTAAAGTAACTAACTAACTTTGGATGTATACTAGGATGGTTCGACTATTTGTGAAAACTGCCAAAAATTCCCTTGCATGGAAAAATATGAAGTGACCAATTTGAAAAGAGAAACATTTGAAAAAATAGAAAGGTTTGTAAACTTTATGAGTAGGACACTTCTTCTTACTACAATGGATTTGGAAAGCTTTTCTTTTGCCATCTATAACAAGCTTGATGCATCCCTATTAAATACATGGATTTCTAACATCTTCAATAGGAGAGTTAAAAAAATAAAGATCCATTCATCTTCCTATAAACTCCACTTCTCTGCTCTTACATCTTACTATCTTTTCAACTCTTCATCAACCTCATCATTACAAGAATTGGAGTTGATACTCAAACTTTTCTCCATCATACAAGTTTCCATTGGCTCCCTTCATTTTCGACACTTGAAACTCATCAAATTGTCCGGAATCTTTTTTAAAATTGACACGTCTATTAAATCTATGAACCTTAATTTACCACTTCTGAACAAGTTTGAGATGAAAAATTGCAATTGGTCAAGTGGAAAAGATGTTATTGTACAAGCTCCTTTACTTGAAACTGTTTCCTTAGAGCAAGACAATATTTTCTATAAGGCCAAATCGAATATTCCACCCTATAACCGGTCTATCAAATTCAATTCTGTGAATCTCAAAGAATTCACTTATTGTGGTCATGGTATATCACAAAAAGTTTATCTTCCCTCTTATGATTCTGCAAAAATCATTTTGAGAAAGTGTATAAAAAAAGTTTCACAAAAAGGACGCCTTCTTTTTATCCGTGTTCTTCTTCAGCAATTCCATCATGCGAAATCAATCAAATTTGAGGAGTTTGACTTGGACTTGAAAGTAAGCAATTTTTATTATATATATTTATTGGTTTCATTTAATTTTTATAAAATAAGTCATCTTTAATTTGTGGAAGGGATGCTCTCAACATTAATAAAACTTGCATTCCTTCTGTTACGTCACGAATATAGGTTCTGATGCAACCTGACATACCTGTATTTACAAAGTTGAGCCATTTGGAGCTTGGCTTGATTACAATTGATGTTCTTATAGGCTTACTTCAAAAGTCACCGGATCTCAAGACACTAGTTCTCAAGGTTAGTAATCTGTATGGTATTTATCCAATAAAATGAAAGAAGTAATTCAAATTTTGCTGCATTGTATTATACAACTTGCATATCATGCATAATGTATGTCCAGTTATGTGATTAATCACCATTTTTTTCTTTTTTTCTTTTTATTTAGTCTTTATGAGTCTTATTTTAACTTTGTTTGATCATTAATAGGAAATACGTACACTTTCCAAACAGAACTTGAGTTCTGTTGTTGTGCCCGATTGTTTGATCTCTTCTCTCTAGGTTCTGAAAATTGAAAATTTCAGTGGAGACAAGCATGAGTTTGTTTTAGCAAAATTTTTGATTGAAAATGGTATGATGCTGGAGAGGGTGGATTTATCCCTTGATGTTGCTGCTAGTAAAAGGTTCGACAAATATACAGTTATGAGAGAATTTAAGAAGATTGTGAACTCATTCAGGAAAGGTGTTTGTTTATCAATTTTGAATCATTAGATAATCGGGTTACAGAATCAAGTGGTACACTTTGGGAATACAATATTTCTTGGCTTTCTTTGTTAGTTAGGGCCACATTGTGCTAAGCCATCTAGTGTCAACGAAAATCAAGTCTGAAATAAAATAAAGTCTAAAACATCCATTTCCTCCCCTGCTCACAGTTTCGCCAACACCATGGACATGTAAGAGTTATGTTAAGAAGTTAAGATTATTCCTTACTTTAAAGGCATGTAAGGTTGGTGACTGAAACATTGTTGCTGGAAAACATGGAACACATTCAACCAAACTGTGCAAATGGAGCATCGCTTTGGAGTCTTTGATAGTATCATTGAGAACTTTTGTGAAATTTGTAACCTGCTTTTGAATCCATGTTTCTTTTAATTTTTTTTCTTTTACAGTTCGTGAAATTTCCTTTGGAGTGGCTTCCAAGATTGTAAGAAATGACAGTTTTCTTATTAGAGGCTTTGAATACTTTATAACCGATAACTCTTCAATGCATGATGATTAGTGGAATAACAAGTTTATTAAATTAAGGGAAATGGAAAAAATAATGCAGGAGGATTGAAAACGTTTATGTTGCATGTGACTGAAATTTTGAGTGACACCTTGGATTTTTTTTTTTTGACGTGACAAATCAACAGTAACCAGATATGTATCAAATCAAAGTTTTTGGTTTACTTTGTTATGCTTCTACTTTACAAAACCATAGAACCAAACTTGCTTGTAGAGAAAGAAAAGATGCTTCTCTAGGATATGTTGCAGGTTTTAAGGGACCTGTTTTTCTTGATCTTCATTCTCAAGAAAAGTGACTTTTCATGAACACATATTACCCTACATTGTCAAAAATTTACATGTTACTCATAATTAGGAGTACTTTTGTGACTTGCAAAACAAGTCAGATTTTGACATATTTGTTTCACCTGTGCTCTCATTAACACTCCTCCTGTTTCACCTGTTACTGATATTCCTTACTCAAATGATGATCAACATGTTCCTTCCCTCCTCTAATTTGAAAATCTTCAAGAGTTAAGCATCAACCATCACATCTACAACACTACATTTGTGCTTTGTTTTCATGATGTACCAAATCAATCTTCTTTTGGTACTCCCCATTCCATTTCTAATTTTGTGTCTTATTTAAACTTATCACCCTCACATTGACATTTTAGTCTTTCCCTAACTACACACACTGAACCAAAATCCTATCTTGAGACTAGTAAGTATGAATCTTGGAGTCCCTGAGAGCTTAGCTCGGTTGGTAGGGAAATTGCATGATCTATGCAGGGGTCGGGGTTCGAACCCCATACACCCCACTTATTCACCTTAAAAGGTGAATTTCTAGCCACTAGCCTACTTGACCAAAAAAAAGTATGAATCTTGGAAACAATCTATGCAAGCTGAGCTTACTGTTCTTGATAAGTGTGAAACCTGGCAACTTGTTGATCTTCCACCTAATGTCAAACTAATAGTTTGCAGACGGGTCTATAAGATTAAACATAAATCTTATGGCACTATATAGAGATTTAAAGCCAGATTGGTTGTTAAAGGCTATAACTAGATAAAAGGATTAGACTACTTTGGTACATTCTCATCAGTTGCTAAACTTATCACAATCACACTTATTCTAGTTTTGGCATCAATTAACAACCGGAAGTTACATTATATTTAATTAGATGTAAATAATGCTTTTCTTCAAGGTGAGTATCACAAAGATGTATGGCTTAATCAAGTATGCAATTTGATTAAATCTTTGTATATATAGCTTGAAGCAGGCCAGCAGAAATTGGTATAAAAGATTAACATCTTTATTAATTCAACATGATTATCAACAAGTAGATTCATATCATTCCCTTTCTGTAAAAAGAGCCACCTCATCAATTACTGTGTTTTTACTGTATGTTGATGATAATATTAGTATGGAAGTCGCTTGTGTATTTTCAACTAATAATCAAGCTAAGAATGCATTGCACACTGCTTTTCAAATCAAATGCCTTGGCATCTTGAAATACTTCTTAGATTTGGAATTTGTTCGCTCTAAGAAAGGTATTTCATAGTATCAAAGAAAATATTCCTTAAGTTTATTGGTTGATTCAGGATTGCTTGGCTCTATGCCTTTCACCACACCATCTGATCCTTTTATTAAGCTTCATAATCATGACATCAAGTCTTTTGAATATATCCCTTCTTACAAAAGAATTATTGGGCGCCTTTTGTACCTCAATATGACGTTAATTTCATGACTTAGTAGCTTAGTTAATTTTCATCTAAACCGTCTACTATCCATTATAATGCAGCATCTAGGGTTCTTAGATACCTTAAAGGTTGTCCAGGTTGTGGTATCTTCTTCTCAAGGGAATCTTCTATTTACCTTCGGTTTCTCATATGTAGACTCGGTTGAATGCATTAAAACTATAAGATCGGTTTCAGGCTCTTGCTTCTTTATTGGTTCATCACTAATTTCATGGAAAACAGAGAAGAAAAATATCATTTCTAGGTCATATTCTGAAGGTGAATACCAAGCATTAGCTGATGCTTATGGTGAACTTCAGCGGATCACTTACTTGTTGCATGATCTGCAAGTTACTTGCTAAAAACCTCCATTAATTTTTGTACTGTGACAACCAGAGTGCCCTCCATATTTCTGCCAATCAAGTTTTTCATGAACGTACTAAACATTTGGAAATAGATTGCCACATATAGTTTGTGAGAACCTTCAAGCTCGAGGTATGAAGTTGTTGCCAATTTCCTCACACAATCAAATCGCTGACTTTTTCACTAAGTAGTTACTACCTCAACCCTTCACTTTTCTTATGTACAAGTTGGGCATGGTTAATATATACCAAACTCCAACTTGTAGGGGACTAATACAAGTAAATAACTCAAATGATTATCATACTTAAACTGGCTTATGATTGATCAATAACTCGATGATGACAGTTATGCCAACTTTCCTAGACAGTTACTCTTCCCGGAGTTATGATGTAGATCACAACTTGTATATATACCCCTTTGTATTTTACTTTAAAATCTATTGAGAATCAGTGTTACTTTTCATCTAGTTGGTTAACTTTCTGTCTAAGTTTCTTTGTTCATAATACCACACTCATTGGCAACCTTTTTCCTAGTTTTGCATATATGCTCCATTAATTATAGGTTCATAAAATTGTATATAGCCCTCAGACTAGCAATTGTAATTCATTTAAATACCCATTTATAATATATCATGTATATGACATCAAACCTTTCTCCTAGATCCGTTGGACCTGCAGTTAGGCTTCCGGTATCGAGTCACCCACCATTTATATTTCCATGCACCAAACTTAGTACTACGCGTGAATAGATGTATTAAGATGCTCACATTGGGAGAGATTGCATGAATAATTGTTTATAAGTGGGGAAAATCTTCACATATCTCACAACTCAGTTTTGTGGGATTGTATTAAACGCAACCATAAATTCTAAGATAAGACGTTGTTTAAGCTATTCGATTTCAATTCCACTCATATTAAATTGATGTTGTTGTAAATGTGGTTCTTCTGAATTGACACATTTAAAAATAAAAAATAAAACTATTTTTTGTCGCAATAAATGTCACACAATGATATCCATGAAGTTTAGTTGGGTATATACTCATCATCCAATCATTCAAGGAAATCATATTTTTATATTAATTTATTTTAAAATTAAATGTGGTATCAAATCAAATTCTAAGGCACCTAATTTTAAAATTATCTTTTTTTTTTGTGAGTGCTTATACATAGACACACATAGGTGGCATACATCCCACACATAAATGCAACATGTGTCAATGCGGATCCAAAATAACTACATATCCTTTGTTACACATTACTAAAATACCCTCTCACATAGGGTGTGTACAAGAGTGGTATGGAAAAAGGGTGTCTATCTATATTTTCCCTTATATTTAAGCAAATAAAAACTATCATTTTGATTATTCAGCCTTTTAGGGCTCAGGCCTTTTCCTAAAAATTCTTGTTTTTCGAAGTTAGTTTTGTTTTGGACTGGGAGTTAGTTAGTTTTTTTTTTTCTGACTGCAGAGGCTCTAGGGTTTAGTTTTTTTGAAGGAAGATTCTAGGGTTTAGTTATTATTCGACTAGAGAGAAAAAAAAAATTGTCTAGTGTGGAACCTAAACTCAACTTCGAGAATTTGAGCGATTGTAAAAAAAATCATTGAAAAGAAATTGTTATAGACATGGAGAGTGGTGGTACTACAAGTAACACAAGAATGAAAAAGGCACGTGCAAGGAATAAAGACATGATTAGCAACAAATTACCTGAATCAATTATAAGTGATATTCTTTCTTTGCTTCCAACAAAAGAAGCTGTTCGTACTTGTGTATTATCTAAGAATTGGATTAATCGTTGGACTTCCATCACCAAGCTTCAACTTGATGATAATGAATTGCTCAGCTGTTGTGCATTCTGCAGATTTTGCACTCCCCGTTGCACCCGTATATGCGTTGAAAATAAAAAGGTATGTTTTCAATGTAGCACTTAGACTTCAAATTTAAGGTATGTCTTGTGTATGTCACATTGGTTTTGATGTCCGACATACATTGGTGCATGTCCGTGTCTTTGGTGTTCGACACCAACGCATGTGAGAGTAAATAAATTATTATTACTGTCTTTCTCTCTCACGGTCGTGCGTGGTGTCTTGATTTGTATTCTCTGTTGATATTTGATATATAGAGAATAAATTAATAGTTAATCCATTCCGGAAAAGTAACCAACTGACTTTCGAATGTGTACTAGGATGGTTCGACTATTTGTGCAGACTGCTATTTTTGTGGTAGCCGTAAATTCCCTAGCCTAACTGATAAAGACTTAGAAGTAGTGCAAATAGATAAAGGGACAAAGAGGAAAACCGAAACAATTGGAAAAGTGGAAAGGTTTGTAAACTTTGTCAGCAGGACACTTCTTCTTACCAAAATAGATTTGGAAAGCTTTTCTTTTGCCATCTATAACATTCTTGATGCATCCCTATTAAATACATGGATTTCTAATATCTTGAATAGGAGAATTAAGAAAATAAAGATTCATTCATCTTTTAAACTCCCCTTCTCCGCACTTACGTCTTATAATCTTTTCAACTCCTCGTCAACCTCTTCATTACAAGAATTGGAGTTGATACTCAAGCTCTTCTCTACTATACAAGTTTCCGTTAGCTCCCTTCATTTTCGAAACTTGAAACTCATCAAATTTTCCGGAATCTTTTTTAAAATTGACCCCTCGATTGAATCTATGAACCTTAATTTACCACTTCTCAACAAGTTTGAGATGAAAAATTGCAGTTGGTCAAGTGGAAAAGATGTTATCGTACAAGCTCCTTTACTTGAAACTGTTTCCATAGAACAAGACCACGACTTTTATAAGGCCAAGTCTCATAATCCCCCTTGTAACCGGTCTATCAAATTCAATGCTTTGTATCTCAAAGAATTCACTTACTGTGGTGATGGTATATCACAGAAAGTTCATCTTCCCTCTTATGATTCTGCTAAAATCATTTTGAGAAAGTGTAACAAAAATGCTTCAGAAAAGGGCACCTTCCTTTTATTAATCTTCTTCTCCGGCAATTCCATCAAGCAAAATCTATCAAATTTGAGGAGTTTGACATGGACTTGAATGTAAGCATATTTTATTTTATGTATTTATTGATTTCATTTCATTTTTTATAAAATAAGTGCTCTTTAATTTGTGGGAGGGTGTTTTCAACATTAATAAAACTTGCATTCCTTCTGTTACGCTAAGAATACAGATTCTGATGCAAGCTGAAGTACCTGCATTTTCAAAGTTGAGTCATTTGGAACTTGGCTTGGTTACAATTGAAGTTATTATAGGCTTACTTCAAAAGTCACCGGGTCTAAAGACAATGAACTCCTCTAATTGTCACACAATTCCTATGGAAGAAATGAACTCAGCTCTCTGCTATGGAGGGAACTCCTCTAATTTTTTTTATAAAACCATTTGAATTTCTTCCTTAGGTACTCATTTTCTGCCTTAGGGTCTGTGAGAATAGACTTGGGTGATTAAGGTAACATATCTTTAATTGCTATCTTTTCCCTCTATTTTACTGTTTTAATATATTTTGTTCTTTCATATATAGTAGTTTATAATCTTCCTGGTTTATTGAGATTTCCTGTTATATATTTAAGACTTATTATTCAACTTTTTTATTCTTTTTGTCTGCTAAGTTCGTTTTTCAAGAGAGGTTATTATGTATCACACTTTTCACTTGACATCCCTCTTTCTTTGACGGAAAAAGATACATAGACCTGTAATAACCCGCTAAATTTTAAATAGATTGTTGTATCAGTTGAACATGTCAGAAAGGAAATAATTCCGAAGGGATAATTATTTAACGAGTAATACAAGGATATTCGGTAAATATCTCCGACATGATTCCAACACACTATGGAAAATATTTAACATACAATGTCAGTTAAACGCACATGTTCAGTTATTAGTGTCAGCATTAGTGTGGCTTAGCAAGACTTTTAATAAAAAAGTGCAAGATGGTCATTTCTCCTAAGCACTATATATAGGCCATGCCACCTATTTCCTCTCATTTCATCCACTCGTTTCTCTCTCCAAACTTCAGATTTCCCTTCTCCCCCTATCCCAGAGTCACATAATTCGCTGGGTTGAGTGGAGAACCGCGAATTGGTTCGCGCGAACCGATTCGCGGTTCTTTCGCATACTGGTTCGCTCAGATTCGTGAAGAAATTCGCCAAAACTCGCAAACCAAGAGTACCCGTAGAAACCAGCGTCATGAGAGTAAGGGGGATAGTTGTGAGTTGAAGAACGATGTTGTAGCCTGAAAGTGAGAAGAACGTGAGCAAGAGTAAAGAAAGTCAGTTGAAGAAACTGGAACTGGTAGCGGCTGCTGCTGTTGGAGGAACGAGGAAGAAGGTAAAGAAATTAGGGTTAGTGTGTTGGCTGGCTCTAGCTTGCTGGACTGGACATTCTTTATATTGGGCTTTTCTAAATTTGGCCCAATGCATTGAGAATTGCTACTCAGTAGTAAACAATATAATAAGTATGGCTTTGTGAAAAAAAATTTACACCTAAACTCAAATTTTTAAGTAAAATATTTTATTTTTTTTTTGTATAAAAATTCTAGTAAAAATAAATATTTTTCTTAAAAATTTATTGATGGCTTACTATATTTAATTAGGTAATATTAGTATTGCGTACCGAAGCTCTATACCCCTACACGTACCGAATTCTTCTAATGTCGCGTACCGCGAACCCGTACCCGTACCGCGTACCGACGTGAATTGCGAATTATGTGACTATGCCCTATCCACTCTCACCTCACCATAGTTATCAAATAATCATCCAATCACAAGTAAAACCAACATGCAAGCTTAGAAAATCAATTTTGGTGACATTTTAAAGTTAATGCAACCATGATCCTCATTCTGTTTTTCCTCTTGGCCGTGCCTCTCCCACTCTACACCCATTGGACTCATTTTCTCATTCCAAGCAAGAGAAGTATTGTGCATGACTGTTTGAGGTTCTGATTATGGCTTACCTTGGTGCTTAGAAGCAAGAAGTTGAGGAAAGAATCAACATTGGAACTTGGGTGTGTAGTATTGAAGGTTGAAGCTTGTGATTTTGGATTGTGCTTGGAAACTATAAGGTAATAAGAAAATAAGCTGTTTTAATGATGTTAATTGATAGCTTAATGTTGTTTATGTTGGTGCTGCAATGGTTGTGAGGATTAAGTTGTTTTTAGCTAAGTTGTATGGAATTTTGGGTTAAAATTCGTATGGACTGTTTGTGGTTTTTAAGTCGCATCTGTTGCTGTGTGAGTCAGAATTAAGTAATTATTGGATATATAGATTCTTCGCCTAATTCCCTTCAATTCGGATATAAGTTTCATATGATTCGGAATAGAAACGAATTCGAAAAACGTGTTCGAAGTTTGAGTACAAATGCTGTAATTGGTTTACGGGTTTTGGGACAGGGCTCCACTAAAACGGTAAGAACTCTCTCCCTGTAACTCCGATTTGTATGGTTGTTGTTGCTATGGATAGCTAACGGAATTTATGACATTTTGGTACCAGTTGCGTGAATATTGGCTCAGTATTGAGGTCTGTAGACAATTTTGAATTACGAGGTCTGATGCAGATTTTGTGCAGAATCTGGGTTGGTATTCATGTGAGGAAGATTGTTGTTTGTGTTGCATCTTGAGCACCTTGAAGCAAGCTTGAGCAAGAGAGCAGAAGCTAGGGTTTTGTTAGCTTGTTTGGGACTTGAAGCTTAGAATGGCAGCCGAGCATATCATGTGAGTTCCTAGTAGTTAGTACCCACCTTTGGGATTAGATGTGTGTTTGTGTGAGATAACATGAAACTTAAGATATTTTTGCATGATTAGTAATTTTCCCCAAGTGAATGCAATTATATTGTTAGTGTTAAATGCTTGATTTTTGCCTTTCTATAACTGTTTTGAATTGGTACTAGAATGGGATGATTGTCCAATTTTTATGTTGCAGGAAAACGTTGAAAACAGTTTCAAAATCTACCATTTTTAATAGGCTAATCGATTAGCCTAAGATAGTGATCGATTAGCTAAAGCATCAGGTGAAAATCTGCCATTTTACATAAGCTAATCGATTAGCCCATGATGGTAATCGATTAGCTAAAGCTTCTGATGCCAGGATTTTTCACTGGCTAATTGATTAGCTATATGTGCTAATCGATTAGCTACTCTCTAAAACTTGAAATTTGCACTGTTTCTCACTTCCTTCGTCTTCCAAATCTTTTTAACGAATATGGACATGTCTCTTAATTCCAGAACGCATTCTAATAGGTATGAATTAAGCATATACATTAAGAATCAATATTCTTGCATTCAAGAGTGTACTATATACAAATGGAATGTAAATTTCTCGGGTAGAATTCTAACCCTTAGAAACGGGGAATTAATAGAGACTAGAGACTCGACTTAGATAGTTGAGAATAGTTATGCTATCATGGCATTCATAGGCATATTAGATATATGCATAGAACATCAATTGTATAAGACAGTTAACACAAATGCATATAGTACAGACATTGCATCAAACATGCATACGCAATAAAGACACATCAGTTAAAGCATATGAAACGGAGCGGGGCAAACCTGGGTAACATAAGAACCCCAGTTGAAAGGCAAATCCCGAATGTTTCATTGAAATGGAGCGGGGAAAACCTGGGTAACATTAGAACCCCAGTTAAAAGGCAAACCCCGAATGTTTCAATTATGCATAAGTAAGTCACGTCCTTTGAGGCTCCAGGATACGCTGGATGGGATTTCCTGGAGAAATCTACGTGACGACAAGAGGAGTTCTGGTGATTAGCCTCGGATAGGAATCTTCACCATATAGCAGTGGGATGGTGACCGGGGTTACTCCACTCGGGATCCATTCCGTAAAATGAATTCAGATAATAATGTTTGTTCAACGCTAACTTTCTAACATTAATATGAAAACAGTATATGAACATGATTATGCATCACAGTAGACTTAAGATAGAGCACTGTAACGATCCTAGTTCTCCCCTGATCGTTCAGTATGTAGAACAGAACTCTATAAACCCAAACAGATTGAGTTTAGTCAGATGGCAATCGTAGGTTTCCCTCGAGATTGCCTACAGCCTAGGATAGGTGGAACTCACTGAGACATCTTGTCTCATCCCAATCCATTTATTTATTTTATAGATTAGCAGGTTGCTTGTATCAAGAGGAGGCAAATATGCAGTTGAATGGATTATCGCCAATAGCTCATTTCGTGCTAGAAAAAGATATTTTATGTATTCAAATACTTATCAGATATATGTATTTGGCAGATGATATTTTTATCAGATGTACGAACTTGTATTAATGTATATATTCATTTGATCAAAATTATATTGTAATTTTAATATATCCAGTACTAATGAGCTCTTCTTTTACTAGTATTATTTCACTTATAATTTGTTTATTATGGACATGTACTATTAACAGTTAAAAAATTTCTATTATAAAACAAATGTATTATGTAGTATAAATATTTATACAAATACATATCTTAAATATCATTATAAATTACGTGTAGGAATACTATTACTTATGCGTTTGTATCCATTAATTGATCGAGAGTAGGGATGGGAATATGCTAGGTCGGCTTACGGTTTAGCCTACGACAGGCCAGGTCAAGCTTTTTTCTTAAATAAGGAAGGCCTATGCTTTTTTAGAAGCCTATTTAGCTTAAAAGTTCAGGTCACAGACTATTAGAAAAGCCTTTAAGGCCTATTAGGCCGGCCTACTTATGTAAACATGAATAATATTATTGATTATTATATTATATACTTTAATTTGAATTAAATTATAAATTTGTCAACCTTTAAAGTAATTTAAACTTATTAGTTTACATTATTTTTTCACATATTTAAATGTATTATTATAAATTAGAATTGAAATATGATATAATATATAGTAAAGTTCTCTAAAACTTCATGTTAAATATCGAAAGAGAGTTTAATATCATTGTTATATTAGCTCGCTAGTCTATTTAACCTTTGATCACATTACTTATTTAAAGATGTTCATATCAAACATGCTTTTAAACAAGCTAGCAGGCCTAATCAGGCTTTCATAAAGCCAAGCTTAGGCCTTACAAAAATTTGACAGGACAAGTTTAGGCCTTGCAAAGCCTAACTCGGCTTAACCTATTCTCATCCCTAATCGAGAGTAATTATAATATCAATTTATTTTATCTATATGTAAGTTAAGCTATCAACTTCATGTTTGTGAGGATTTTATCCATGGATTTTGTCATCCATAATTACTGTTACTATTACTATTATTGTTTTTCTTCATAAGTCTATTAATATTATTACTATTATATTCATTTGATCTTTTTCATTTATAAATATTTTGTTATTTTAACAACTACTTGCTAACATTTGTCATTAAAAAACCCTTTATTCTAAGGATAAAATTTAGGTGCATTTCCTTGCATATTTTGGGTATAGTTCTTAACATAAAATTCATTTTTTATGATTATAAAAAACTTTTGAAAAAATTGTGGATTTGAAAAATCATAGATAGTTATGAGTATTTCATGCAAAGAATCACACGAAAAACACTTAAGAAAATGCACATAAGTTTTATCCTTATTTACAAGAATAAACTTAGGTGTACCTTAAATGTTTTTTGTGTATGGTTCCTACCTAAACTACTCATGATGATCCTACAAATTCACAACTTTATGCAAGTTTGTTATAGTCACAAAAGGTGTATCTTTAGATAAGAATCATATAAAACACACATAAGGAAATTCACGTAAGTTTTTGTAAGTTTTTGTCGTGATTCTAACTATTTATTTGTATCTCAGTTTTTTCCTTTGTTAAATTTCATTTTAAATTATAATTTAGCATAGTTTTTGTCAAATTTGATGGGAAAAATTTCGATAATCGTTTCGTTAATTTATTCATTTTAATCAATTATGTATGTTCAAAAGGAAATAATTGTGTTTTCCTACATATGCTAATTCTTTTTATTCTAAACGCATACTTTTGATAATTTTTTCAAATTAGATAGCTAGAATTTGTTTAATCTATATTTTAGGTAGATATTAATATTTTATTTAATAAATTACAGGTTGTAACACCGCAAAAAAAATACAGGTTACAGTATGAATAATCTTTTTTCTTTTATTACTTATGAGTTATAAGAAATTTCAATAAATATTATGCATATAACACAAACTAATATTGTTGAAATTTTTTTCAACTTAGGATATATTTATTTTATACTACTTATCTCCCTATTCACATTAACTATTATTCACCAAATTACATGTTAATTTATATATATATATATATATATATATATATTGAATTATGGAGGTCATTATCTGAATTGCGACCGATCATCTCCTGCTTAGCAAAGTAGATAAGTAGTGTGTGTCTATATATATATAAAAAAATTTAAGTATAGATATAAATATTTGTGACTCTCAAATGTAACGAACTCAACAAATCATATTTATCTTTTTTTATGACAAAAATAATATAACAAGTTAAATAAAAAAAAGTTTATATTTTTTAATAACACCAACAATATAACATTACTATAAAAAAATTGTTTAAGGGTATAATTGAAATAACCAAAAAGCCAACCCAAAATATAAGTTCTTCGACCCACTTTTACCAACACATATGCTGAAAACAGAGGTCTCTTGTTCACTAATAATAAGATAGGATAAAGTATGTGTCTCTAAGCCGCGCACTCGAGAAATTTCCTCATCATGAAGTCTTAGCCCCTGAACATACGAAAATCCCCATGTTTAAATCATGTAGAACAGTTGGATTTTGTGCATGATAGGATACCACAAGAATTGAAAGGAGAAGATAAAAAAAAAAAAAATCAAAATAAGATTTACAGTGATATTTGCAAGACCTGGGAGCAAAATTGATACAATAGGGTTAAATTTGCAAGTTCCCAATGCTCTCCAAGAATGATACAACAGGGCTAAATTCTAGAGTGTCCCGATTCTAACTTAAAACCTCTTCTATTTAGTTAGTTACAGCTTCCGGCTCATCAACTATCAACTATTAATTACATTTCCCTGCTTCAAATTCACACAACAATACAACACCTTGCTCCAGTGGTCAACCTCAATTCACAATCTTCATCCTCTTTTATTCAAATTTATAAAACAACTCAGAGTTTAGGAGTCTAGGATGTTTATTTCTCTTAAGCATTCTTTCATGTTATTTTCAATCTTTCTTTTCATAATTACTTCACGCTCAACCTCAATTTCCCCTTCTTCCAAGACCACCACTGATGATGATGAGTAATGTTGAGAAACATTTTAATTGTGTTGCAAAGTATTGTCATCCCCAATTTTTGACCTAACATTTTACATTCATACACCCTCTGATCCGGAATATTCTCTGACTTTTCAAAGAAAAATCCGGCAGAGAGATATTTTAAAATACCTCATTTTTGTTCCGATTTGGACCCTCTTTTCTCTTTATCTTTATTTTTTTATTTACTTTTATCTTTTAAAATTCCATCTTTTATTAACTCTCTTTTCAAAGGGGTAGTTCGAACTTTTTCCCCCTTTTTCTAAAAAATTAAATGTTCAGTCGTGAAATGATCAGTGAGTCAAACGCTAATCAAATAGCCTTGATCTCCGAAAAATGACGCGACAGAAATCAAATACCCCAGTGGAGTCGCCATTTCTATCGCATCATTTTTCGAAGATCAAGGCTATTTGATTAGCGTTTGACTCACTAATCATTTCACGACTGAACATTTAATTTTTTAGAAAAAGGGGGAAAAAGTTCGAACTACCCCTTTGAAAAAATTTAGGGTTCGGGGGTTAGTTACATAAAGGGAAGGTATTAGCACCCTTTATGTCTGTAGTACTCTACAGGAACCTCTTGGTTTTATTTAATGTTGTGTTATAAACTTGCTTATTTAAAAATGGAATTTAAAGTGATAAAAAGAAAAGAAAAGACCTATTTTATCTACATTTTTATTGATTTGGAAGGACTAGGTCCTTTGCCTACGTACACGTGAGGGATCAAAACCTCATAGTTCGGGGTAGAAATTGACGTTTGATTGGTTGTGTGTTTTTTATTAGTTTTGAAAAGGTTTTAAAATAAAAAAGCCAAGTGGCAAATAAGAATTGGTTTGTATTTTTTATATTGAAAGAAAAATGACTCAAAGTAGAATTAAAATTGATTTGAAATTTGATTAAGAAAGAAATAAAAAGAACGATCACTTGATTTTGAATCAAGGTTTATTATGAAAATGATTTTTTGTGATTTTTGGTTATTTGCATGTTTTTTGTTATTTTTTGAATATTAATTAAAACATAAAATAAAACTAACGTAACAAGAAAATAAAAGTGCGAGGAATTTCCGTAGTGACGTTGGATCACCACGAAAACTCTTTTCTAACCCAATATTTTTTGCATTTTTCGAATATATAACAGCGGAATAAATAAAATAAAATAAAAGAAAGGGACAACCGAAGGGACAAAATTCCAAAGGGAAAAAACTACCGAAGAGATAAAATTCCGAAGGGACATAAAAAGAGGAAGAAGAAAAGAATAGCTTGTCAACACAAGCTAAATGAGGGAGAAGAGAGAAAAGTTCTTTGACAACTCAAGAGAACTTTTGGTGTGTGAAATTGTGAGGGATGAAGGCTCTATTTATAGGTGAGGAGGTTGATGAAAATGGAAAAGTGGTTTAATGGTTTTTGATGGACAATTATGGTGAATTTTGGAAAAGGAATGTTAAAGTTGACACTTGACTTGAAATTTTTTTTGGACCTTGGACATATTTTTTGTGACCTGTTAGACATTGACACTATTATTTTTTGGACATTTTAGACAATTAGTAAAAACTAAAATAAAAGTGATTAAAGTAAAAGAAGAAAAATGACTAATTAAAAATAAAAATTAAAACTAAAAGTAAAATTAAAAATAAAAGAGAATTAATAAAAGGTGGAATTTTAAAAGATAAAAGTAAATAAAAAAATAAAGATAAAGAGAGAAGAGCGTCCGAATCGGAACAAAAATGACGTATTTTAAAATACCTTTCTGCCGAATTTTTCTTTGAAAAGTCAGAGAATATTCCGGATCAAAGGGTGTATGAATGTAGGATGTTAGATCAAAAATTGGGGTATGACAAGTATCTTTCTGAGTTTACGTAAAGAATCTTTGATTTACAACATAAGCTCATAATAGTTTCGAAGAATTTTCGATTTATAATTTTCCTCTGAATATCTTTAGTATTTTCGATTTATAATTGTGTTATAAAATTTCCTCTAAGTATCTTTTTGAGTATTTTCGATTTATAATTCGATTTATATCATATATTATACCATTGGCAAATGAAATTATAGATTGCATAATGCAATTAGCAGGTTTTGTCATGTACGAGAGATAATTTTTTGTGTATATCTTTTTTTTTATCTATGCATACCTTGTGTATACTGCTATAATGTCATTGCTAGTTAAGAGGCCATTATTTGACAACAAAAGCTCCTTGAACACTTCTGTTAAGAAATTGGATATAATGTCATTCATCTGTTTAGTATATGAGTACTATAGTGTGGTCTGTTTTTAATGTTTACTGGAGGAACCATTTAATGTTATAATTTACTCTCTTTTTTTAAGATTTGTTTAACAAATTGTTTACATTTGATTCATTTTCTGGAGCAGCATTTGTACTCTCTGTGCAATTCATACGATTAAAATGTAGCAAGAATGAGTAGCATTTCTTCAATTGATTGGAACCAAACATGGATTCCCACTTGTTCATGAATTGTCAATATGACTTTAGATGTTTGTAGGTGCCAAAAAAAGAACATATGTTAGTTTGTACCAAAACACTAAATTGTATTATCTAGTATTGTGTGGACTAATACCACAACTAGGTAGATGTGTTAATATCATGGGGCCTTGAAGTTTTGACTCCACCTCACATAGTAAGGGGGCTTAAAAATTCACAAGATTAAAAGACTCACACTCATGCAAGCCCACAAATAAAAAAATCAAAACCCCCCAAGGCCCAAAATTTTTAGAAAATTTTTTAAACCGAAAAAAGTACTTTTTTTTTACCCAAAAAAAATACTTTTTTTTAAATAATTAATATGAGGTTTTTTTAAGCCCACAAATAAGTAGATTTTATAGTGGGCTTGGTCCCAAATAATTGAAGATTGCTTTTTTGACATTCATTGTGTCTTAGTAACACAAGTAAATGACCAAAAAACCCAACGGCAGTTAATTGCCGGCGTGTTTTTTAGTTATAAGCCAGCGGTAGTTAACTACCGCTGGAGGTATTTTAGTCTTTTACTTGTGTTTTTAGGAAGTATTGAAAGTCAGAAAAGCAATTGTCCAAATAATTTTGTTGAATTAGGGGCTTTAATTTAGTGAGCTTGGTGGGGACTTTATTAAGTAGACTTTGAAATTTGGGATTCTATTGACACCTCTACAACTAGGTACCGAAAAAAGATCATTATTAGTTCATATATACAAATATAGGATCTTTTTTAAAATAAAAGATAGATCTCTAGTACGAAGGTAGGCTTAGAGTATCTCGAATGCACATGCTCTTACGAACCAACTTCAATTTTTTATGTTATGTTGCTTTTTGCGAGCTCACAACTGCGACATGAGATTCAAGAACACTCCCTTGTTTTCACACCAATGATAAATCATGCTCATTCTCAACTTATACTAAGAGTGTTCTAAAATTGTATCAAGAACTGTGGCAATTGTCCATACATGTGGATGCCAACTCAATCCCCTCCAATCTTGTGAAAATTTAAGAATTGTTCTTGGCTAATTTACTAGAGATGTTTTTATTATATTATATTGAAAGATAACAGATTATGGACAAATGCTTAAGGAAAAAATCAGGTGGAACAGAATTCCATACCTTTATCTAAGGAGGTACAGAAGAACGTATCCAAGTAATTCAAATCATCCCAAGAGGAGTGGTCGAAATTGCATATTGAGCAATCCTTGTTAAGTTTTTGTTCTCAATGTGAGTTACATTTATTTGTTAGTAACAACAAGTGGAACCAAAATAAATAGTAACAAAAAGTTGACCGAGGGGCCGTCCTAAGCCCCAAAAAATAAGTCTACAATTTGGGCCCCATAATTAAAAAATGAGTTTTATTTTTTTATCCTATAACTTTCCTCGCGCGTCCTATTTTTTTTTAAAATTACCCCTGGTTCGGATTTCATTTTCCGGATTGAATTGTTATAATTTACCAGATGTATCCGGAATTTAAAATCTGGAGTGACCTTTTTCCAGAACTTTTTCATTTTTAAGCTTTGAGATTCGTACATAAATGCAAAAAAACATATAAAACAGAAATAAAAAGACAAAAACAACTCATTTCATTGATATTTGAATAATACATTACAATAATGTTGAAGCTTTTTAAGTTTCTTACATAAGAACCTAAAACTATTTCTAGGGGGGTAAGCTATACCAGTGGCTCCGGCTGAGAGGACATACTAGTAGCTTCAATGTTGGTGGCGAGACAGAGGGGGCACAGGGGCCTCTAGGGAGCAAGAGACCATGATGGTCAAACTTACACCCAAACAGACCAACCTCACATTCATACTGACCCCTTCCCTATTGACCGATCATATGACCCTTGATGAATTTCCAAAGAGGCCTCTTTCTATGAAAGGCCAACGATGGAAACACATCGATGTAGAAGGAAGAGGAGAAGAGGAGAAAGAAGGTGTGAATTTTTTTGAGGAAATGAAGCATATTTACAGGGGAGGGAGGGTAAAAAAAAGGTGGGAAGCCATAATTACAGTCAAACACGTTTTTTGACTTGACCACCGTCCAAAACGTTTGCAAAATGTTTTCTTTGTGGTGCAGACGACCGGCCAAAATGGTCTGGTGTAGTCCGGATTATATAATCTGGAAAGCATCATGGTTTTCGGATTATATAATCCGGAAAAATACGATACTGGGGTGTATATACGCGAAACTTGCCTTTTTCAGTATGGTGATGGATGCTTCAGATTTTATAATCCGGATTGCTTCAGCATTGGATTCTTTTGTGTGACCCACATTGCACCGACAGTTTTTGTAGTCCACAACGCCCAGATACCTCTATAAATAGGAGTCCTTGTTTTCATTACAAGTAAACTACACCAGAAAAAAATCATGGAACTCCCTGGCTTTGATCCGAACACCAAGCTAGCGGCAGTCTACTACAACAGTGGAACACCACCCCATCTGTTTAGGATTCGCAACGATGTCACCCTCTCCGGGCTGAAGGATGAGCTGGATCAAATCAACCGTCAACTCAACCACAGAGACACGAAGAGGGTGGTCGGTGTTGAATATCGATGTCCATTGTCCGACTCAGCCAGATCTCTTCGCTTCAGCCGGATGAAACTCACGAACGACGACGTGAGAACCATGTTCTCTGTCATTGGTCAACATAATACTAGAGGACCGATCGAGTTGGACGCTTCGTTGGTTAGATCTGCTGAACAAATTTTAAAAAGTTTGATCCGGCCCAGGAACTACGAAGAGATCAGGGCACTCCTGGAACCACCAGACGAAGAAATTAGTTTAGATGATCTGTGATAATATGTTATGTTTTAATTAATCGCGTGTTTTATGTTGTTTTAATTGTGTGTTAGTTATGTGTTGTTGAATTAAGTTGTTGCATTATGTTTTGAATAATATATATATATATATATATATATATATATATTATTTAAGCTTTCATTATGTTTTAATTTACGTAAAAGATGTTCACCATTTAAACTTTCATCGTTTATGTTATTATGGTTTTTTTTTTTTAACTTTTTATTTGTCTTATATTGCTTCTTTTTATGTTATGTACCTTTGTTCTATTTTTTTCCTAGCCATTCACCAAGAAAACGCTCCAAATAAAAGGGCCTGATGAAGTTCGGACTTTAAAATCCGGAAAAACTTCATGCTATCCGGATTATAAAATCCGGAACAACTCAGTAACATTTTGGACGGTGACGTTTCACCAAAGGTTTGGCCGGTTAGTGGAGTTTTAATGAGTTTTTTGGACGTTTTTGAATGAAAAACACGTTTTCCTTGACTTCCAAATGACCTAGGACTTGTTTTAGGCTATAAAAAGGCTTGGATCTTCAACATTTTTCCTTCATTCTTCTTCACCTCCTTTCTTACATTTTCTTCCAATTTTTTTTGTTTTTTAGGTAACTTTTAGGAGTGTTTGTGGTGTCATGGTCATTATTGACCGCTCATACGACCCCTGCAATTGCATTGCAGCTTATGCGGGGGTCGTATAACGGTCAACAGAGACCCTTGACATCAAAGAAAGACACAAAATTTTATAGCGTATTCGTCCGGATTTTATTATCCAGAAACACTAACAATCTGGTTCGAAAAACGTAATTCGGACCAGGGGTATTTTCGGAATTTTTGGAAGGCAGCAGGGTGGTAAAAGTAAAACTCTTAAAAAAAAAATAGAGATCTATTAAGCCCAAAACAAAAATCAATAATAAATTTCCAAATGGAATATATCAAATGTTGATGCAAATGATCTTTTTTTTTGAATTGAAAGTGTTGTGATTAGTAGTGACTTTGTATCTAAAAATGTTTGTAGAAATTATTTTCTATTAATATTTAGATATTAAATAACAAATTCAATATTTTTTGTATGAAATTTGATGTTTTTGCTAGATTATCTCTTAACGTAATAATATAATATTACTTATTTTTTTACATTTAGGAATTCAATTTTTTTTATACTTATTTGTTGGGGCCCAAATTGTATGTTTGTCTTAGGTCATCAAAATCTGGGGCAAACAGACGCGGATGCAGGTATAAGCCTTTGAGGTCAGCTGACCCCACTCTTTGCCAATTTTTTAACCAATAATACAATATTTTTATATGTTTGATCCCACTTTAATTTTTAGGTTGCCCACACATGACTCAATTTATGCACTTGAGACAAACAATGCAAACTAGTAATATATTATATTTGTTAAAAATAGTAGTACTACTTTATACATTGAAAAAGTGGATAAGCACTAGCTCCTATATGATTTGGGGTTTAACTAACCTTGGGATTTTATTTAAAACAAAAAACAAATGCTCAAAAAAATGTTACTCCCTCTGTCCCAGTTTAACTAAGCTTTATGCTCATTTCACTTATTAAGAAAAATATATTAGTGAAGGAGAGAGAAAAATGGTTTTAAGTGTTCTTGTCAAGTATTGGTGCATTTATCATTATCATAAATGCAAAGTAGAATATATTGAATTGAGATTGATGAAAGTTGTATTAATTAGAGTTATAATTGGAAAAGAGTAATTAATATTGCATTGAAAAGTGAAATGAGTCAGTTATTTTGGTACAATATTTTTTTACAAAAAAGCTCAGTTATTATGGAACGGATGGAGTAAAAGAAAACTAGTGGTCACCAACTCACTGTCGAGTGGAAAGAAGATGAAAAGTTAAGCCAACTTTTGCTGTGCATATAACTTCTACAACGACTCACTTCACTTCTATTGTTCTACACATGTACCACACCACTTTGTCAATCTCAATCACAATATAAAAAAATTCTGCCTCTTCTATTTTCTTATGTGTTTCAATCATCAATTAGGTTGGACTTGGAGCCTTGGAGAGCATTATTGAAGATGGAGCTATTGTTGTTATTTTGTTAATAAACATTAACAAACATCAAATGCGCTTGTATGGGAGATGAGTTTTTGAATGATTGTTTGCTAACATACGGTGAGAGTGATATATTTGATAATGTTAAAAATGAAAAAATCTGGCAACGCTTTCAAAGTATAAAGCCACGAAGAGAGCAATTGTATGTAATTCTTCGATACTAAAAAGTGTCTTTAGTTTTTTAATATACAATCATATATTTTTTGTAATCTTCGATGTTTTATTTAATGATAATGACAACATCATTTTAATGGTTACGATTTTATATATTTTTGCATAAATATTTATGATAAACGAGACCCCAATTTTTAAAATTTGTGAATTCCATGGGAGCAAGTCCAGCTAGTTTAGCAACATGAGGAAGTTATCTAGTTTACTATCTATATGTTAATAATATCTTTTAGAATTCCACATCCTCGCCTTATAGTTATTTGATCTGTTATGCCGTTATAAGCTTCAGAGGCAAGGCAACTTTATCTATAAGCTTCAGGAAGTCCAATGCCAATAACAAATATCAATCAAGAGAGCACAGTGATATTAGCAAGTCCATATGGAGAAGCAACGACATCTAAGTAGCATCATCCTTGTGGCGTTTCTTTCTCCGAATCTCTGTCAACGTCAACGCCGCCCACACGACCTCCTTCTTTTCGACTTCAGCATCAAGTTTTTTCTTGATCTCAGTGAAGGATTCAATTTGACGTCTGCTTTGTTCCTCTTCACACAATTTCATGTATTTGGTTTTGAAGGTTTCCAATTGAAAGGTGTTTGCGTCACTCTCAAATTAAACTTTGCATGGTTAATTGGAAATCATTACTTTTTTGTTTTTTTGCTTTCATGGCTTGCTTGTAAATTTAGTGGGGAAATACATATTTATAACTTAGACCGGAGATGAGTCGATTCGAACCATTCTGAACTCGACTCGACTCGATAAGAATTGGTTCGACTCGAAATTCGACTCAAGTTCGAAACGAATCTTTTTTTTAGCTTGAGTTCGGTTTGTTTCGTTTAAAGTTCACGAACAGCTCGTTAGGTTCAATTCATCTGCTAAAATTGTATACTTCCAAAGCTTTTTTTAAAATATATATATATATATATATATATATATGTATATAAAACTTAAATAAAACTATATAAAAGTAGTAACACTCACTTACTACAGTAGCGTAGACCGTGTTTTACATTATATATATCATGCACCTCTCTTATATGTATACTCTTCCTCTCTAATATTTTGCAAAACTCCCGATGTGCAACTATATTTGTGCACATGTTTGTTTAAGAGCCTTCATCAGGTATTAACTTTTTTCCTCTATTATTATAATTTATCATTAATTTTTAATCAAATTAATAATAATTTCTACGAGAAAAGTACATAATTATTAGAAGAAGCTTATAATAAATTACATATTATATAAAGGATTTTGCTAAAAGACACCCTTAACCAAGATTCAAATTTAAATACTTCAAATGTTTCAACCTTAACTGAAACGTATTAATTACTTGAGATCAATTACTTAATTTAGCGACAATTAATATATTTTATCAATAGAAATTGAACTCTATATCTCAAAAATTATAGCACTCATGCATATTGTGCACCAACAACTTTTGTTAGGGCCATGATGTTTAGTGAAAATTAAAGTATTTAAACATTTTTGACTCAAAATATAAGTAATGTTAACTTTTTTTTTATCACGTTATAAGTAGGAAGTTTTAATTGTCGTTTCTCAACGACTAATATAGGTCCTATCATGTCGTAAGGTGAATTTTCTTCTCCCAATCAAATTTTTTCAGACGTGAGAGTCAGGAATCTAACAGCTGACCACTTCTTTATAGGATTCAGATTATTTATTTGTTGAATCAATTCATTAATGGTTAAATGTGAACTAATATATCGACATTTAAAATTATTATTTCAAAATGTCATAAGATAATGATAGTTTTCATTTTATTAATGAGTACACCCTAAGCAAAAATCTTTATTTTAGATTTATTCAATTAATATTGTATGTGACTATTATTGTAGACAACATACATCATTTATTGAATGAATCTAAAATATGGATTTTTGCTTATATTAGTGACCGAAGGGTGTATAGTTTTTTTATACACGGTTAATATGAAAATTTAAATTTTTCCTTAAAAAATAATAATTAATGTGAATTTAAAAGTGATTATAATTAAAATCAAAACATTTTTATTGATGTAAGGATTGCGATTGATTGATATTGTAAATCCTTTATAAAATGTCGAGAATCCGGATTTTAAATATAATTTCTTTTAAAGTAAAAGAAAAAAAAATCTTTTATAAGAAATCATTAAATTGAGTCAAAAGAAAAAAGATAAATTAAGGAGTCAAAAAAAAAAAAGATAAATTATTAAAAGCATTAGGATCCAGTTTCCATATAATCACCCAATAGTCAAAGGGTATTAATTTAAACCATTTTTATGATTAATTAAATACAAATGCTAAAACCTTTACAAATTCCATTTTCCTGTTGTTGTTAGTATAAATATAACACCAATGATCATACCAACCCAATGCCTCCTTCCTCCCTAAGATTCAAAGATGATAAGGGAGAGATTGGAGAGGTGACCAGTTGCATGCATGAAATGGCTAAGAAGGCAGTATTGATAGGGTGCAACTATCCAGGAACAAAGGCTGAGCTAAAAGGGTGCATTAACGATGTGTGGAGGATGCACAAAAGCCTCATTCACAAATATGGATTCTCAGATAAGGATATCACAGTTCTCATTGACACAGATCATTCTTACACCCAACCTACTGGCAAGAACATTCGATCTGCCATGTCTAGGTTGGTTCGATCGGCTCAACCTGATGATGTGTTCTTCGTCCACTACAGTGGTCATGGCACCCGTCTCCCTGCTGAGACCGGGGAGGATGATGATACTGGCTATGATGAGTGCATTGTTCCGACAGATATGAATCTCATTACTGGTTAATATTCTTACTCTCTTCTAATGTTTTATGTCCTCTGCTATTACTACTGGTACTATTAAAAGTTATTATTGTTTTCAGCACAAGGAAGTATAAATTATGTCCAAGATTGTATGATTTAAAAAAACTTGTTTATGTTTCGATTATCTTCATTTAAGAAAACTAAGAATTATTTTTTTAATTCATTTTATTGTTCTAGTTAAAGACTACTTTTTTGTTTTGAAGAATAGTTAAAGACTACTTGAAATGCTGTACCAAAAAAAATAAAAATACTACTTCTTTTGAAGAATAGTTAAAATACTACTTGAAATTTATTTGGAATCGCAGTTGAGAGCGATGCAATAAACAGTTGACAAGTAAACAAAAAAAATGCTGAAGGAAGGATGCAGTGATTTTGTTGATTTTTATTTGATGTTCTTCAAATTTGATTATTTTCTTATTAACTGGCCTCAAATTTTGGTGACTCTTAACTTCATGTTTTGTTGTATCCAAAAATTAAAACCTTGGATGTTTTCTATGTTTTTTTTTTTGGTACAGGTTTTCTATGTATTTTTTAATCTTATAATAACATTACAATTTATACTATAACTAGAAATTACCTTTAAAAAAAACTATAAATTAACAATTAAAAATATAACATATAATTGTACCCCAAAAAAAAAAACATATAACATAATCTAGATTTAACAAAATAATAGTATTATTAAATTTTGTTGTAATCTTATCTTTTAACTCGGTATAATGCAAACCAATAACAATTTTTCTGCAAAATGAAACTTCATTGGCATGACTCTTTGTCAAGAAATGTTAACTATTATTTTGATTGTCAAACAGATGAAGATTTCAGGGATTTTGTAGAAAAAGTACCTAAAAGTTGTAGGATCACAATCGTATCAGATTCTTGCCACAGTGGTGGATTGATTGAATCAGCAAAAGAGCAAATAGGAGAGAGCACAAAGGAAGGAGGACAAAATTCATCTCCAGGCTTCAAAAACTTCCTTCACAGGGCGGTGGATACGGAAATTCCAACAGAATTGTGCCACCAATACAAGAGTGATATTGGAGAAAAAGATGTTGAACTTCATCATGTGAACCACCGCTATGTCAAGAATAGGGCTTTGCCTCTTTCAACTCTTATTGACATACTAAAGCAGAAAACAGGGAAAGATGATATAGAAATTGGGAAACTAAGACCTACACTATTTGATATCTTCGGGGAAGATGCTAGTCCTAAAGTGAAAAACTTCGTTGTTGGAATTTTAGGGCTGGTAAACAATCTTGCACAAGGGCTTTTCGAATATAAGTTGCATGACAGTGATGAGGAGTACGAAAATCCAGTCAAGAGTGCACCAGAAACATATGCTACATCAACTAAGCGCAGCATTGTTGATGGTGGAATTTTACTGAGTGGTTGCCAAACTAACCAAACTTCAGCAGATGCAAGTCCTAATGGAAATTCTGAGGAAGCTTATGGAGCTTTTAGCAATGCCATACAAGCTATAATTGCAGAGAAAGATGGTGTAGTTACAAATCGAGAGGTTATATTGAAGGCTAGGAAGAAACTTCATAGGCAAGGTTACAGTCAGAAGCCAGGGCTCTATTGTAGTGACAACCATGTTGATGCTCCTTTTATATGTTGATTTGATAATGGTGGTACAACTTAAGTTTGTTTGCAAGTACTTTAATAAGTTTGGGTCAATCAATGTTGCACAAAAGAAATATGTATTTTATATCTGATTATAGTGTAGCATATCATTTTTCAAACAAAAAATAATAAAGTCTAGCATATGGCAATTGAGTTCATATATCATATGTTAAAGCGAAGCCATCGATCTATAGTATTTTCCTATTTCAATGATCACCCATATAAATATACAACTTTGAATTATACACAAGAGGAATGCTAGCGACACTCACTTTTGAACACTCTCTCTAACACTCACTCTTTTATTGGTTTAAATCATTGTGAGTGTACACTTCGAAAATAGAACCCACACAAAGTGGT
>Ga0315914_1000815_pt1 | contig 42758 bp, 17 predicted proteins | sample MpolenodulesMG_FD_203920 | JGI IMG/M metagenome (GOLD analysis project Ga0315914, IMG submission 203920) | Medicago polymorpha root nodule microbial communities from Los Angeles, California, United States - elongated nodules | ecosystem: Host-associated > Plants > Roots > Nodule | place: USA... | reverse complement strand
TGACTTTTTATTTGCAAAAATCACTATAGTAGACTATAACATTACTTTGTTTTGACAAAGTAATGACTTTGACTCCATATTCATTTTTGTTGATTTCCATATTAATTTTTGTTGATGCAAACTAAATGTTGTTAATTTGCTTCTTTGAGATTGTGCATGTCGATCACTCTTAATTGTCACTTAGTTTGATTGTTTCTGACTTTAAATGTAACTCTAAGATTAATAATATAGCCAATTTAATATTTTATATATGAAACTCTACAAAAACTCGTGCATCGCACGGGTTAGAGTCTAGTTATTATCCAAATTTGAATTAAAAATATAGCTCATCTAAAACTTGAGATTTTTTTTTTTAAGGAAAAACTTGAGATTTAATATTCATTAGATGGATATCGACCGACTATGATTTTCATTCGAAAACAATGAACACCCTTTATCTTCATTGTGGGGCTAGAGTTAAGGATTTCGCCAAGAATTGTCTTTGATTAACCTTCTCAATTTTGTAACTATATTTCTTACTAAAAAAATGCAACCAATTTGTTAGGGGATGCTTATGCACATTTTATATTGAGAATTTAACAAAACTATAGAACTGTATTCAACAGAACAAAGGCCAAAACCTAGACATATGCCAAGCCAGGCTAGGCTTCAATTTAACACTTGAGAGCTTATAACAAGCACTTGCTCAAAAAAAAAAAAGGAGCTTATAACAAGCACAAAGTTACCTCTTCAAAAAAAAAAGCACAAAGTTACCAATATCTTTTACTTCTTCACTATCCAAGATCAAGAGGCTAATTGGTCCTCCAATTCCATTAACAAGCACACCGCAAACAATCTCTACATTTCACTTCATTAGTAAAATCAAAATTGTCTAATCCAAAAAAATGTAAAACGTTATTATTTTTTTGGTCAAAACTAGTTTTTATTATTTATTACATAAAGATAAAGATAATTACTAAGTGTTAAGAAAATGATAATTGCAATGTCTCACTTTAAAAAAATAAAGTTAAAAAACATAAAAGCTTTTATCCTTTGCTTTTATTACATAAGTCTAATCCACAAAAATGTTATTATTATTTTTAATTTTTTTGGTCAAATTTTTTTTTTAGTCTTTATTACATAAAAAAAAATATTATTATTTTGGTCAAAAAAGTTTTTAGTATTTGTTAAAAAAATATTATTATTACTTTTTTGGTCAAAAAAGTTTTTCTTATTTATTACATAAAAAAATGTTATTATTATTTTTTATTGTTTTGGTCAAAAAAAATTTTAGTATTTATTACATAAAATTTTTTTTTTTTTTGGTCAAAAAAGTTTTTAGTATTTAATACATAAAAGAATGTTATTATTATCTTTTATTTTTTTGGTCAAAAAGGATTTTAGTATTTATTACATAAAGATAAAGATAATTACAAAGTGTTAAGAAAAAGATAACTGCAAAGTCTCACTTAAAAAAAAAGGATTAATAGGTTTTTACCCCTTATAATATAGGTTATTTTTGATTTTTACCCCTATAATTTTTTTGTTTTTGATTTACCCCCTATAAAAAAAATTGTTTTGATTTACTCCCTAATAGGCCAACCAATTTTTTTTTTCCAAGAAATTTTCGATTTTGTTTGGCCTGTTAGGGGGTAAATCAAAACAAATTTTTTTTAAAGAGGGTAAATCAAAAAGAAAATTTTAGAGGGGGTAAAGACCTATTAACCCAAAATAATAATAAAGGTTTTTATCCTTTCTCTCACCTGTTAGACCTAATTTCATCATCATTGTTGCAATGCATCATCTATCCACCGATAAACTACTTACTATTCACAAATACATACCAAGTTAATTTTTTTATTTATTATTATTTTGTTTATAGACCAATGCTAGTTATGTATTATATTATTAAAGGGAGGTAAAAAAAAATTTAAGGATAACAAAAGGTAAAAATGTTACACCGGAAATCGAAAATTAAATCTCTTTCTTAAACTTCTTGAGTATACTAACTCATTAACAACTGTACTCCACCTTCAATATCTTCGATGTAATAAGAACTATCATAAATCGAGTAAAGCCCGAATACTTTTTTTTAAAAAAAAATCTAACCTTATCCAAAAAAAGGCACTTGATGAAAGATGATAATCGATTAACCCTCATTAAAAATAAAAATTAACCACAATACAAAATCTATATCTATATTAAAACCAAAAGGTAAAAATGTTACACCAAAAATTGAAAATTCAATCTTTTTTTTAAACTCCTTGAACATAATACCTACTCATTAACAATTGTACTTCACCTTCGATATCTTCGATGTAACAAGAATTATCATAAATCAAACAAAGCCCTAATACTCTTAAAAAAACATCTAACCTAATCCACAAAAGGACACTTGATGAAACATGATAATCAATTCACCCTCATTAAAAATAAAAATTAACCACAGTATAAAATCTAGATCTAATCTAGATTAACCCTAATTTTTTTCACTTTCACAAAAAACATGGTAATAAAACCGGCTAACCGATTATAACCGGTAAAAAGCGTAACCCATTACCGGTAATAAAAGGTCAAGCTTTACTATCGCCGCGCTATATATATACCACATTGTAAAACTCTCTGAAATTTTCAGAGAGAATTGAGAGAAAGAAGAGAGAATTTCAGAGAAAAAAAATCCTTCGTGTTTTTCTTCATCAATTCAACGTTGATATTTCTGAAAAATAATCACAAAGGTAAATAAAAATCTTCAATTCAACTCATTTTCTCAGTTAATTAAAATTTTCCATCACTTTCTCTGATTTTCTCGGAAAATTCTGAACTTCAAAGACTTCACGATCACTCAGTGTAAATAAATTTCGGTTTTTTTTCTTTTCGATTTCATTGTTACGTTGCTTTGCATTGAAGTGATTCGAATTGAGAATGATGAATTATGAATTGTGAATTGTGAATTTCGAATTGAGAATTTTCAGTTCTGATTTTCATTTTTTTTGTTTTTGTGTGCAGGATTTGGCTTGGTTGAGTTGATCTACGGTAAATGATTATTGCTTTGTGTTACGTTTAGATCTGAATTGTGAAGTAATCTTGATGCTGTTGATTGATTAATCAGCTTGTGATTTTGCAGAATTTTGAATCATTGAGTTTGAAAAAGTACGTTTCCGCGTTTTCTGAAGATGAAGCGGTCACGTGACGACGGTTTCATGAGTTCATCTCAACTCAAACGACCTATGCTGAATACTTCCAGAGGAGAAGCGTGAGTTTCTGAGCTTTTTTGAATCTCTGAAATTTCATCTGTTGGTTTTTCTTCAATGATTTTGCGCTTGATCAAACATCTGAATCTTAATCGACTGTTATTAATTGTCTTTGTTGTGATGAAATTTTGTGTTTTTTTGTGTTCTTATGTGAAATGGATGGAGTGTTTTTAAATAATTGTTTGGTTTTTGTAACATCTTATCTGGGTAAGAGTTTAGTAAAGTGTTTAATTTTTTTTTTGTTAAAAATTAATTTTTTATGGAATGTTTAATTTTGAGAGATGAGATCAGATGATGATTCTTATCAGCAATAATTATGTTTGAATCGTTTTATTTATTGGTTTATTTTCAACTTTTAATGGTGTTGAGATAGCGTTTTGATTATTTATGTCTGTAATGTAATACTATGTGATCAATTTCAGATTGTGTGTTGAGTTAGGGTTTTGATTATTTGTGTCTGCAATGTAATACTATGTGATCAATTTCAGATTGTGCGTTGAGTTAGGGTTTTAATTATTTGTGTCTGTAATGTAATACTTTGTGGGAAATTTCAGATTGTTCTATTCATGGTTTGATTTTCAACTTTTAATGGTGTATTGAGTTAGGGTTTTGATTCTTTTTGTGTTAGCAATTGTCATCAATTTTTGAATTGTTCTATTCATGGGTTGATTTTCAACTTATAGTGGTGTATTGAGTTTAGGATTTTGATTATTTGTGTGTTGTTAATGTAACACTTTGTTATCAATTTGATTAATGGTTTAAATTTATTCTGACATTTTCTTGGTTTGAAGGTCCGGGCAACCGCCGAATCGAGGTGGTCAAAAACTGACTACTAATGATGCCTTAGCATATCTCAAGGCGGTCAAGGATATATTTCAAGATAAGAAGGAAAAGTATGAGGACTTTTTGGAGGTTATGAAAGATTTTAAAGCACAAAGGTTTGATCATGTTGTACTGCGTTGTTTTTGTATATATATTGGGAGAGGAGATTGTGAATTTGTTAGTTGTAATTGATTTGTTTATCTGTTTGGTGCATTTGTAGAGTTGATACTGATGGTGTCATTGAAAGAGTGAAGGAACTTTTTAGAGGTCATAGAGACTTGATCTTGGGATTTAACACCTTTTTGCCGAAGGGCCATGAGATTACCCTTTCGTCTGAGGATGAGCAACCTCAACCAAAAAAGAAGGTTGAATTTGATGAAGCTATGAGTTATGTGAACACGATAAAGGTTAGAATGTTTGTGAGTTTAATGGATTCTCTTCATGCAGATTTGTTTGCAATGTAGAATTAACAGTTTTAGTTTTGAGCTTAATGGTTCCTTTTTATGCAGACTCGGTTTCAGGGCGATGTTCATGTTTACAAGTCATTTCTGGACATATTGAATACGTACAGAAAGGAAAGTAAGCCTATCACCCTGGTCTACACAGAGGTATGTGCTGTTATAGTCAGGAAAATTTATTATGTTGGTTTTTTTTTTTAATTTCCTCCAGTACTTGACATATTGCTGTGATACACATTTTAATCATAATTGCACTTCTCCAGGTTGCTGCACTCTTCCAAAACCACCCGGATCTTCTTGAAGGGTTTATTCATTTTCTTCCAGAAGCCACCACAGCTGCATCTACTCATGCTTTTGCTCGGAATTCCATGTTTCGTGATAGGAGCTCTGCAATGCCAACACTACGGCGAGTGCATGTTGAAAAGGTTTGTCTTCAGTTCTTATGTCCCTTTCTGTAGTCAAAGGCATGCCTAAGGAGCTGAACTAAGATGCCAGCAGTGTTGTCAATCGTAGATCGCAGAAAATAGTAGTTCAAATTCTGCTACACAACACTGTTATAGTGACACTATAGTCACTATACTTTGACAACATTTTGTACTAAGTAGCGTATTGTGGAGCAAAAGAGATTTGTTCAAATTCCGATACGCTATAGCTGCTATATAACAAAACTGGACACCAGAGGGGGCCATCACCTCTTGCCAGTTGAGCCTATACTCCTTCAGTGATGCGCTTGCCTTTAGGGCATTATGGTTCATGTGAGGCATACCTTCAACACGTTATTGATAGCTATAACAAATCTAATGCCAGCTATTTAACATGCATGCTAGGACGTTAAATTGGGTAAATTAGTTATAATGTCAAAAAATATATTAATTGTTGTTTACTGCTTGAGACTTTATCATCTAGCAGACTAGGGTTTTGTAAATGGAATGTATTAATCATTTATTTTTCAACTCAAAATGATGTTATGCTTCTGTAGTAATCGGTCTTTGACAACTTCAACCCAATGTGTTAAAGTCCTCTAAGTCCTAAGGGCCTACATTTTGTCTGTCTACCTTGGTGGCTTTGTTTCTCTGAGTCTCATAGTTGGTGATAAAGCTAACATTCTTCTTATCTGCATGCCAGAGAGAAAGGACCATTGTTTCACATGGTGACCGTGACCCCAGTGTTGATCGTCCTGACCAAGATCACGATGGAGGTTCGTTGAGGGCAGAAAAGGAGCGTAAGAGACGCATGGAGAAGGAAAAGGACCGTAGAGAAGATAGAGGCAGGAGAGAACGGGAACGAGATTATGAGCACGACAGGGGTCGAGATAGGGAAAGGTTATCCCACAAACGGAAATCTGATCATAAGGCTGAAGACTCAGGAGCTGAACCATTGCTTGATGCAGATCAAAATTTCGGTATGCACCCTATGTCATCCACTTGTGATGATAAACATTCTCTTAAAAGTGAGTATGTCATCAACACAGTTGATCTTGAATCTACTAACTTATCTTGTATATATTTACCTTTTCTAACTAATGCCATGATGTACAATGTTTTTCTGCTGGAACCACGTGCTTTCATGTTCACTTGGGAAAGAAATATATGGAAAAATATGGAATTGTATGAACTTGAAAGTTCATTAAATTATGCAAAAAAATTGTTATCACTTTTCTGAAACTCATCATAATGCTAAAATATTTATTGTCGAGAAATGATATAAATTTTTTATTTATGATCTAAAGTTATATAAATATTTTCCTTGTTTTGCAGACAGGGAGAAAAATATTTTATTCCAAATTTGTTTTTTGGTGTTCTCTTTTTTGTTGGTTGGTGCTTTTATTTCCTACGTTCCCTTCTAGTTTGTTACGCATCTTGAATTTTGTCATCTCAGGTACGCGTAGCCAGGAGTTAGCTTTCTGTGATAAAGTCAAAGAGAGATTACGAAATCCTGTCGACTACCAGGAGTTTTTGAAGTGTGTACATATTTACAACAAGGAAATTATTACTCGACAAGAATTGCAGTCACTGGTACAGTGTGTATATTCATTTTTGTTAGTTTACTGATTTTTATGTGAAATTCTTCAATTACGGGTGTCTGTAATTGGTCTGGCTATGTTGATTTTCCCTAGTGAGCATTCACTCCAATTCCTTATATAAAAAATGTGATGCTAAAATTGATTAAGGACCAAACAAAATTGTAGATGATGATGGAGTAAGCTATATTATCGTTGCTTAAAACTTAGAATTCGCATGAAAGAAGTGGTGTATTGTGAACTGTCAATCTGTTGACTAGAGCTTGGGCTGGGAAAAATTTGGTTTGGGCCAGGCCTATCGGGGCTACAGCCTTGCTTGCAGAGAACTCTGAAAGCACGATGAAGTCCTGTGATGAGTTTAGGAATTCAGCAATTTCAAAGAAATACCAATTTCCTTGCAATAAATTGAAGGAGGACCAATTTGAATAGAATGTTGAAGCAGATAATGAAATAAAGGACTTCAACTGGTTGGAAAGTATGGTGATGCCAAGAAACATTCATTGAATGTTTTGGCAAACTATGAAAATATGGTGATCGCAAGAAACATTCACTGACTGTTTTGGCAAGCTATTATAGTTTTTATGTCCTGAGGCCTTCGTCATCCTCCTTGCATCATGCATATAGATTAAGAATTAAACAAACCAGAAACAACTGAAGACCCAGTTTTTCAGTTCCTCGCACTAAGTCAGTATCTTTCAAGACCATCCACAAAAGTTATCTCCCAAGTCTTATCACCAACAAAAAAGGGAAATCAGAAAACTTCTACCAGACTAGGCGTGATACATCTGCCTAAAACGCGTTTTTCACTGTAGGAAGCACAAAAAAAAAATTAGTGACGTGGATTGCAAATGATACCAGATTTCAATACTTTTAAGATGTTCCTTCGATTTGCATTCTTCCCCCGATAACCTTTACCTTTAGGAGACATATCAGATATTGTGATGCAAGGTTGCTTTCTGGCATTTTTTACAAAATCAAATTGCTCCAGCAGGAACTGGAAAGGATAAGTGTCTTCCTTAAAGACTGAGAGATTGATTCTCTCACTAGTCTATGTCTACTTACATAGTCTAGTTCTCTAATGAAAAACTAAAAGTAATAGATCAGTTGATAAATATATTTATGGAAGACCATTCTAAACAATTGTACAAATAGGACGTGGCATTAGAAATAATAGATGAATTTGTGTAGTAACTTATCTCTGCTTGGAGATAGCTGAATTTTTCTCCTATCAATCTATGATCAGCTCTGCCTTCTTTCATTGTATTTCTCAGTGCAACTTATATTTTCCTTGAAGAACACTCTTTACAAGATATACAATATGATACCTAACTCTTGGTAGCTTATTCTTGCAGGTGGGTGGTTCTGGTTTATTGGGAGACTATCCAGATCTTATGGAAAGTTTTAATGAATTTTTGTTGCAAGCTGAGAAGACTGGTAGCATTCAAACTAGTGATTACTTTCTTTGAAGTAAATTTTTGGAGTTGTTTCTAATCAGGTCCTGTAATGCAGGTGGTGGATTCCTTGCTGGCGTCATGAATAGAAGTATGTAAATGTTTTACTCTAAGCTCCCTTTATATTCTCCATTTAATGGGATTTGGGATCATATGATCATTTTCGACATTATCTTTTTGTAATGACCTTATGACTTATGTTCATCAGAGTCCTTATGGATTGAAGGACGTGGACTGAAACCAATGAATGCTGAACAGAGGGATAGAGATAGGGATGATGATAGGGATCTTTACAGGGATAATGAGATGAAAGAAAGGGACCGTGAATTCCGAGAAAGGGACAAATCTCCCATGATCAACAAGGATGTTTCAGGTTCTAAGATGTCCCTATATCCCAGCAAGGATAAGTATCTCTCAAAGCCAATAAATGAGCTGGACCTTTCTAACTGTGAGCGATGCACTCCTAGTTACCGCCTCCTACCAAAAAATGTATGCTTGTTATACTTGTCAGTTTATATTTATCTTATTTTAATGGCATTTCTAAGGTCACTCGCTTATCGTGTTCTTACGAATATCATTTGTGCTTATGCAGTATCCAATACCTATTGCTAGCCAGAAAACAGATCTTGGTGCAGAAGTGTTGAATGATCACTGGGTGTCAGTCACTTCAGGAAGTGAGGATTACTCCTTTAAACATATGCGCAAAAATCAGTATGAAGAAAGTTTGTTTAGATGTGAAGATGACAGGTTAGAGTTTGCCAATAATGTTCTTTTACTCTTCACTATTCATGTTTTATTGATTTGTCCAATAATGTCAAAATTTAGATTCTATTTAGGATTGGGAGGGGATGTGAAAGATCATAGATTAGAGGATCGTAAAACGGATGGTAAGATCCTACCTGAATTGCAAAAAATGCCGTGCATAAAAAATAACTTATATAAGGTACATAACCTCTAAAACAGAACATTAATCTAAACTTTTGTTTGCAATAAAAATATAAAATTGAAAATTCACAGTCATAAGTAAAAGCAAGCATCATAGTAAAAATATGAACTTATTAATTAATTAATTAATTAATTATATAACACTTTTCAAATTTAAAAATATTATTTTTGGATTATGAAGTGAGTGTACTCCAAAATTGAACTTTACTGCAGATGTACCCACACCTGATACACTTTGCCTATTCATGGTACCTACGGGGCACATACCAAAAGTAGTTTTGAGTAGCAAATTTTTTTTGGTGCTATCTCTATTATGTTGTGGATTCTTTCCATATTTCTACTAATCAAGTATTCTTTTGCATTTTCTGCAATGCAAATATCCTCTTTCTTAATTCCCCTTTATATATTTCTTGATTCTATAATAATTTTTTAATGTAGCAAATTAGGGAAATTTGCAGGCAGTAATTCGATAATCTCTATAAAGCACCACCAAAAAAAAATCTTTAAACAAATGGTTTATTTTCTACAAAGGTTATTATAAAGTCGAGTGACCAAGTTTAACTGATCGAGAAATTAAGTACCATTTCTAGTCTCTTATGATAATTTTAGTTCATTTTCCTTTAAATTCTATTTCTTAAACAATTTGGTCATGATTATATAAATATATAAAATCTATGTTCACAAAATCCCATTCCTTGTATCCATGCAACATAGTTTTTTGGACCAAGTAAATTAGCTTACTAATATATAATATATTTTAATTCTCAGAACTTCTAAGTAAATTTTGTATACTTAAAAGAGTATTTGAATTTAATATTAGGAAATTTTAAACTTTACCATTTATAAAAAGTATGATTTTATTGAAAACACTATATAATATATAATAATAGAATAAGTAATTCAATTAAAATATTAATTTATTATAATTAAAAAAATGAACAAAAGTGATATTAAAATACAAAAATATGTGTGTGTGTCTGTCAATTCATTTAATTAGAAGTTCAAGAATTAGAAAAATATTGGCTCCCACAAGCAGCCGACAGCATATGCATAGAAAACAGGCGCCCAAGGTTATGCAGAAAAGAAAATTAAGGGAAAGGGGGAAACCCATATGAAGAGAAGGGTGGCCACAACTACTCTTCTTGAAGAAGAGAGGGAGGTCACAAATTGAAAGAAAGAAGAGATGGAGGAAGCGCGGTTGAGAGAGGGATATTGCAATGAGATAGAGGTCGCGGCTAAGAGGTTTCTCTGGTGAGGTTTTGTTCATTGAACAAGTCGTGAATTAGGAGAAATAGGCTTTTTTTCCTATCTGGTTTTCAAAATCCGTACTGGAATTTGTTTTTGTCAAGGGCCCCTAAAGCTATGCCGATTTTCCTATCTCACTGATTTTCTGATGATTGGTGAACTGACCATGATCTCACACATGCAATCCAGGCATTGATCTAACACAATGATCCTACCAAAAATTGTAGTACTGGAAAATCCTATTAGTATGATTGTGATCTTGACAAGAATAGATTTATCTTTTATTGGTTGCAGTCATAGCTGCAACATCGTTCTGCTTATTACTTTTGATATTACTAGGATGATTAATAGTTATTGATTTCTGTAAGTTTTCTATTTTTTGCCCCTGCTGATGTTATGTCAATCTGTGCTGGCAGGTTTGAACTTGATATGTTGGTAGAGTCTGTAAGCGCGACAACCACACGAGTAGAAGAGCTGTTAGAAGTGATCAGCAAAAATCCAATTAAAGGAGACAGCCCTATTTGTATTGAGGAGCACTTAACAGGTATGCAATTGTATACAGTGTAAGGTAATTTCTTGAAGTATTCAATATTCTGATATGGTTTCTCTCTATGTTCTTGTAGCTCTAAATTTCAGGTGTATTGAACGGATATATGGTGATCATGGTCTTGATGTTTTGGAAGTACTAAGGAAGAAACCATCTCTAGCTTTGCCAGTGATATTAACACGCTTGAAGCAGAAACAGGAAGAGTGGGCAAGATGTCGTGCTGATTTCAGTAAAGTTTGGGCTGAAATATATGCCAAGAATTATCACAAATCTCTTGATCATCGTAGCTTCTACTTTAAGCAACAGGACACAAGGAGCTTGAGCACCAAAGGTAATAGATAACTTTTCACGTTATTTATTAACATAGGATTCCTGAGGCTTTCAATGTGTGAATGAATCAAGAGTATTTGTTGAAGTTACAAAAAAATTTTAATCATGTGAGATAAATGTCTCTATTGACACACCAAAATGTGTATTTCTTTGTTAACCCATCTTTAAATTTTCTGTGATTGATGTTCTCTTTTCTTTTACATTCATCTTTTTTCTTACCCGTCTGAAATAAATATATGCACAAATAAATATTTTCTTCAGTAACTGTCTTATGGCTTGATTTTGCTCACTTATTTATTTTGGTCGAATCAAAACTTGAATCAAAACTTGGTTTCTCTAGAGTCTAGGTTGAGCTGCATGAGTGGTATGTGACATTCTTTGGCTTCAATGCAACTTTCAATATGTTATGTGGTGATCATGTACAATGTTCATTCCATTCTCACGAATCTTTTCTTTTGTGAAACTATTTAACAGCTCTACTGGCTGAAATCAAAGAAGTCAGTGAGAAGAAACACAAAGAAGACGATGTTCTTCTTGCAATTGCTGCTGGTAATAGACGGCCTATTCTTCCAAACCTGGAGTTTGAGTACATTGATCCAGACATCCATGAAGATTTGTATCGGCTTATAAAATATTCGTGTGCAGAAGTTTGCACAACTGAACAGTTGGATAAAGTTATGAAGATTTGGACAACATTTTTAGAACCGATGCTTTGTGTTCCTTGTCGGTCCCAGGGCGCTGAGGATACTGAAGAAGTTGTTGTGGCTAAGAATAATTCTGTGAGAAATGTTGCTGAAACTGATGGTAATCCTATTGTTGGTGCTACCATAATGAACCCAAAGCATACAAGTACTTCTAGAAATGGTGATGAGTGTGTGCCAATAGATCAGTCAACTTCTAGCAAAGCATGCAAATCAAATGGTGATACTGGGATTAGAGAAGATAAATGTCTTGATCCAGACCGTACTATGCATAAAAGTGAAATTTTTGGCAGTAATCCACAACATGGTAAACCAGATATCATTGCATTCATGCCTAATGAGCTATCAGGAGTCAATAAGCAAGATCTCTCTGGTGAGCGGTTAGTGAATGCTAATGTCTCGCCAGCATCTGGAATGGAGCTAAGTAATGGAAGAACAGAGATAGATAATGCATCAGGTACGGAACTTGGTTCAAGAATAATGACGCTTGATGCTTACCCATTGATCTAAAAGAATACCTTGTAATTATTTTCTCCTTTCATATTCATATGTTACTTCTGATAAGTGAATAAAACTGAGTTGCATCTTTTTTCATCAAGGATTTGCTGCTACTCCATCTAGAAATGGTAATGTATCTGTCACCAGGGGACTCGAGTTACCTTCATCAGAGGTATGACATAACTCTTGGTTCAGTTTTTGTCAGTCTCAAGTTATAAAGGGTACTTGTACCAGATTCATTTTTGAGATAAATTTTGTTTTTTATCAGCATGAAGATCTTTGCTCTCTCTTTGAACCAGTTGATGCTTCCTTCATTAAAAAAATGGTTTAATATTTATGCTGCAATAGAAACACCTTAACTACTCCAATTTGGTTTCATTGATATCATTTATTATGCAATCATTCCTACCTCTAGATCTAAATACAATGACAGCATGTGATAGAAATAGAATAAGGAAACAAATTACTATGAGGTTATGTTTTCTTTCTTGTTAGCATTCTACATTGACATTTTTGCTTGTGCCATCAACTGTCAGTTGACGAATTCTAGAGACATTGTGTTACAAACTAGATTTTCACTTCTATGTGATGTTTTCTCTCCTAGACTTCACTCAAGTGTTATAGCATGATTCATGCAGCCTGTAGCGTGGGTACAGTTAATGTATGATGTTCTTTCTACTATAAAACTGATGCTCATATTTTAGTTACCAAAACCTGATTGCTAAGCCATAAGTTGTTAGATTGTCAAATAATGGTCTCATTTCCTTGTTAATTTAGTTTAAAAGTTGTTGGCTTGGCAAATCAGAGCATTGATAGCACTGTTTCATTACTGTTTTATGGGACTATCAAATGATCGATTTACTTGTGAAGTTCTTTATAATTGGCATCACTACGAGTGATGTACTGATTTTTGTTTAGATCAGGCATCACTACAAGTAATGTACTAAATGTTTGTTTCTTTATCATGGCTTAGGGTGGTGATTCTGCTAGACTATGTGCATCCACAAATGGGGCCATCGCTGGAGGCACTGAAGTGTGCAGATACCAAGAGGAATCAAATCGACAGTTCAAAAGCGAAAGAGAAGAGGGTGAGTTATCTCCTAATGGAGACTTTGAAGAGGATAATTTTGCAGTTTATGGAGATGCTGGTTTGGATGTAGTGCATAAAGGAAATGATGGTGGTGTGAAACGGAAATATCAAAATAGACCTGGCGAAGAAGTTTGTGGTGAAGCCAGAGGAGAAAATTATGCAGATGCTGATGATGAAGAAGAAGAAAGTCCTCAGAGGTCATCAGAGGGCAGTGAAAATGCTTCTGGAAACGTTGATGTTTCTGGAAGCGAATCTGCTGATGGAGAGGAATGTTCTCAAGAAGAGCATGAGGATGGAGAACATGATGATAAGGCTGAAAGTGAAGGTGAAGCTGAAGGAATGGCTGATGCACATGATGTTGAAGGAGATGGAACGTCATTGCCATTTTCTGAACGCTTTCTTCTTAATGTGAAGCCATTGGCAAAGCATGTTCCCCCAGTGTTACATGTTGAAGACAAGAATTCTCGAGTTTTTTATGGAAATGACTCCTTCTATGTGCTGATTAGACTTCATCAGGTACAAATGAGACATACACCCTCTTCTGGTATTCAAAACCTAAAGTGTCTCTGTAGTTTCAATTTCTACAAACAGCACAGCTAGATTTTCATTCAGCATTGTTAACCTCTGTTATTCTATTCAATAAATTTAAGCCAGATAAATATTTGTCAAAAGTATAATATCTAAATTACCCTATTCAATGGCTGTGTGTATGAATAAATGTATTGTTAAAGAAAAATTAACATTTCAGAGTTTATTACGTAGTACATACTGACTGTATAAAATTTCCTTTGCTAATTTGACAGACATTGTATGAGAGGATACACGCAGCAAAGGTTAACTCATCATCCGCTGAAAGGAAATGGAGTGCTTCAAATAATACAAGCTCCACTGATCAATATGATAGGTATATATGCTTTTGAAATGTTACACTATATTGAAAATTTGAAGATACACGCAAATATCTATCAAGACTAAGTGTCTCCTTTATGCTACAGGTTCATGATTGCCCTTTACAGTTTACTGGATGGTTCTTCTGATAATACAAAATTTGAGGATGACTGTCGTGCTATTATTGGAACTCAATCATATCTCTTATTCACGTTAGACAAACTAATATATAAACTTGTTAAACAGGTTAAATGCATAAAGCCGTAAAATTCCTCTTTTTATAACTTTGATGCCATTCATTCTTTCTGACCCTTCAATTATGTACTCCTATTTCAGCTTCAAGCTGTTGCGAGTGATGAGATGGATAATAAGCTGCTTCAACTATATGCATATGAGAAATCAAGAAAACCTGGAAAGTTTGTTGATATAGTTTATCACGAAAATGCTCGTGTTCTTCTTCATGATGAGAACATATATCGTATTGAATATGTAAGTTTTCTTTTTAAGTTTTACTTGTCTATTTAAATCTGCTGCTGAATGAAGTTTAGTGTTATATGTTCTGTAACATGGTTTATTTCATTGCAGTCACCAAAACCAAAGACATTGTCTATTCAACTCATGGACTGTGGAAATGAGAAGCATGAAGTGACTGCTGTGTTAGTGGACCCAAATTTTTCAGCCTATCTGCACAATGATTTCCTCTCTATTGTCTCTGACAAAAAGTCGGGGATTTTCTTGAAAAGGTATTTGACTAGTCAGAAGAAATATTAGCGCCATTGCTTATGACAACTTGTAGGCAATACTTTGACAAATTTATTTATTTTTGTAGGAACAAACGTGGCTACGCCTGTAGTGATGAATTTTCAAGCGAGGTTATGGAAGGACTGCAAATTATTAATGGTCTGGAGTGTAAGATAGCTTCCAATTCTTCTAAGGTATTACATGTCATTAGATTTACTACTATACATATTTTTTCAACGTATGTCATTCTTCATTAACAAGCCTAATGTTTACTCTGTTGGACTGTGTTTCTGAATAACCATTCTTATATTTTTTTTTTCTTGACACGTTGCTCTTCTTATTAGGTGTCGTACGTTTTAGATACAGAAGACTTCTTGTTTCGGACTAGAAGCAGAAGAAAAGCATTGCATCTGAAGAGTTCATGCTATGAAGAACAAAAGCCTTCAAACATTCGTTCAAGCAGAGTAGCAAGGTTCCACAAATTGTTTTCCTTCATGTGACAGTGTACATTCTGAGTTGGGTAAGTTTTCGAGATTGTTTATATTGCTTAATGTTTTTACTGTGTGATGCACATACCACATATTTTCACTAGAGATCAATTGTTTTAACTAACCCTTGGTTTGTTCCATGGAATGTGAATTTTTTAATGAACAATTAGCTTAATCAATGATTATTGTTTGGCTGTCCCTTTCAGGAGTATTTCATTGGTAGAGGGGCCGGATGTAAACGGCATTGTATCCTAGAAGTTGATCAAAGGATGTACAATATTTCATCATATTTTATTTATAGGTAAACTAATAAAGGTTACAGATGGGGGAGGCATGGTGCTGCAAGGGGAGGAATAGAGATTACAGTATACCGTAATTTGATGGCTGATTATGACTCACAATAATGTGAATGTAAATAGGTGTAATTTGTCATTTAAACTAGAGAACATTTTATTCCGTTCCTCCATAGTTTTGTTATCAACTTTATTATTTTACATTCCCTTTAGCTTTGATGACATTGAGGTTTTTTTTGTTTTTTGGATCATTTGGTGGCTGCAATTGGCCTTATTTCAAATACCAGTAGCATTCTCTGAATCATTCATGCAATTTCTGGTATGGCAATTTAAGGTAACCATGGTGTGACTGGTTTAATTCTTTCAAATAAAGAAAAAAGGGTTTGTCCGGTTTAAGACAGTTGACATTAAAAGCTTGATTTGTGACTTATTTCGACAGTAAAAGCTACTACTTCAAAATTAAAACTAGAAATTAGAGATTTAGAAATAAAATTATGGTCAGTAATTTTTGTTTATTGGCTTGAATGATTTTTTTTTTTAGAGAATTAGCTTGAATGATTATTTCTGATAGGATTTGAATCAACATAATGCTCTTACTTTATACGTAAAATTTCTTTAAACAACTTTTTGAAAAATTTCTAATATTATGCTCTTTTTTCTTTTTATATATTGAAGAATAAAGATAAGTTATAAAAAAATTAAAGAAATGCTCTATTTACTTCTCTGTATCATTCCAGTTTTATTTTTACTTGATAAAAGAACAAGTTAAGATCTTTCGAATTAAGATGTATTTAAAATAATTGTCTGTGTAGAAGACAATTTAAAAACAAGTCTTGATAAATGGAGTCTTACATGTCTCTGTCCGTTTAATGCGTTGTTTTATTTTTAAGATATTGAGAGTTGTCTTCATAATTTTTTACTGTTCGTAAAGCTCTTTTGTAATTGTTTAAAATATTAAGTGTCACAATAAGACGAAATACATATATGACTCAGGTGAATATGTTAAGAACATTTTTAGCTATAGTAAATTTTGTCAAATAAATTCATTTGTGGTAGCTAAATATATATCTAGGATAGCTATTTACTAAATATAATTATTGTAGTATGACTCAAAATTGAAGTTCTAAAGGAGTGCAAAATCGGGGTTCGATTTGCATAAATTGGTGACGATTTTGAGTGTGTCTCCTGACCTTTCCTTTTGACTTTTTTTTGTGCCTAATTTCGCGCAAGAGGAATAAATTAGTAATATTAATTAGAGATATAGTTGTGACATTAATGTTAGTTTTTTTAGCGGAGATTAATATTAGTTCGGTTCCTAAAATATATTAGTTCTGTAGCCATAAAACCCAGAAAAAACAAAGATCCACTCGTTATCATGGTTCCTAAGCCAACAAGATATCAGTTGGAGTTACCGAAACAACTACCATCATGTAGCTTAATTTTTTTTTTGAAAGGAATCTATGTAGCTTTAATATTAAGTATACTTTTAACACATCTTGAATTATCTGTCCTAGTATTGAAGTATGTTATTTGAACAACTATTTATGTGATAATTTTTTAGACGAACATAAATTTACAAAGAAAAGTAGACATTGACATGAAAACCAAAACAATAGAAAGAAATTAAAAATATAATGTGAGTATGAGAGAGAAAGTTGTCAAAAATAGTATACAAATATCATTTCTCTTATAACAAACATACGAAAGTACTCTTAAATTTCACTTTCATATTTCTATAACATTTAAATTTAATTTTTACAAGAATTTTTGTTTTAGTTGCACAAAACTTTCACAACCAATGTAGTAAACTGATGGAAATGATGTCGAATATCACCTGAGGAAACTGAAGAAATTCCCAGCCAATGCCAGACATGATACCAAAGAGAACCAAAAGTGTCACATCCTAAAAACAGATGAGTTATCGTTTCTGAGTCCACCTTGACACACAAGCCGATTCTGTAAGTTGGAGGACTCACCGCCGGACCAAGTTTTCTTTAGTGGGAAGTTTGTTTCTAAGTAAGCACCACACAAATAGAGACACCTTTTGAGGGGATAAGCTTATGTCAGACGTCATCAACCAAAGTCCTATCCACTGAAACACCATTATTAGTAATGAGCGGTAAGCTTCCCTCACTGAATAACCATGAACAGGATCTAGCAGCCACCTCCAAGTATCATGAACATTATCCTGCAAACCATTATGAAGAAGCACATAACACTCCCTCACACTCTCTTCCTCCCAAGCCAACAAATGGCGTCGCCACACCCACCCCCTACTACCATCCGTCCAACCTAACCTCCACATCTCATCCAGCGTACACTCCTTATTCATCGCCAAATCATAAAGGTGGGGAAATTTGAACTCAACGGAGTTTCCCCTACCCAATTGTCATACCAAAATAAAGTATGTGTTCCATCTCCTACCACCCGACGAATGTTCTCACGGGGACGATTCAAATTCTAAGTTTCTCACTTTTTTTATAAAAAAAAAATAAAAATAATTAAAGAAAAAGAAACTATGCAATATTTATCCTTTATATCTAATAACAAACTTATTTTAGTTCTATAGATAGACAAACTAAAAAAACTTATATTAAATAAAAAAGTAAATAGAAATAGTAATACAACTATTATACTTTTATAAATTTTAAGTATAACAAAATATCTCGATCCTTTGTGTATAATCTTAAAACTCTTAGATTTATATACTTACATCTTTAAATTAGGTTTGTCTAACATGTGCAACATTGCATTTGTTAAAGGAATTAAAAGTAGTAATATTTTATTGAAAAACCACAACTATTTATTAAAAAGTTATATATTCAATACAAAATTTTCAAATTTCAATACAAACTTACTACTTTAAATTTCTTAACATATAGAAAAACCTCTTTAAATTTTATCAAGAAGAAAAGAAAAATCTTCTTGTTAAATGGAATTTAGTTCAACTGACAACGTTGATATTATTGAAATCTAAATTGAAACTTGGATATAACTATTTGATATGAGGAATTAATCTTTACATTTGTTACATTAAAGAATGAATAAAAGAAAAGTTTGTAGCACCTAAACCCAAACCTCACCATCTCCCGCCATGGCTATCACCACCCCCACCAAACCAAAACTTATCCTCTCACTCCTCCAACCTCACCACCACACTTTCTCTCTCTTCCAAACTCCAACAACTTTCTCATTCTCTTTCTCTCTCCTCCCCAACCGCTCTCTCAAATTCCCTCTCTCTTTCTCATTCAAATCCCCACCCTCACCAATCCGCAACTTCAATGCCGACGAAGACGACGACGAAGAAGAGGAAATCGACGACGACGAAGATGAAGAAGAAGAAGATATCGCGGCTGATGAATACGATGAAGTCGTTGTATCCGGTGAGGCTTCGGATGAAGATGAAGTTGAGGTGGAGGAATTGGCGAGATATGATGATGGATTTAAGTGGCAGAGAGTTGAGAAGCTTTGTAATGAAGTTAGAGAGTTTGGTGTTGGGATTATTGATGTTGATGAACTTGCTTCTGTTTATGATTTTCGGATTGATAAGTTTCAGGTTCAGTGAATTTCTCTTCATTTTCATGTTTAGTTATTGAATTTAGTATTTTGTTTGGTTTTGTGTTGATAAAAAGTGAATTAATTATATAAAATTGATTCCGACCGTTAAAGTGATTTATGTTTGGATATGTTCGGCTAAAAAGTGAGTTAAACAATAAAATTGATAGTAAAAATCAATTTTTGAATCAAAAGCAAAGTGGCCAATTATGAGAAAGTGTGTTCCGGCAATCGACATGATTTAATATTATTGGCGGTTGATACTTTTGGCTTCCTAGCATATAGGTTTTGGATCTCTTATGCAACGAGTTTAAAGGGTCATGCATAACAATGTTGTGTCTCCTAGGTTTATGAGTGTGGTTTTTAAGATGATTGGTTTTGCCATCCAGAAACGGTTAACGGCGCAGCTTGTTGACTGCTTGCCTTTCATTCCTGTGTAATTTTTTCGAATAGTCAAGTAATAGTTACAAATGATTAATACAAGTTATTTCTAGCTTAAAGTTTGAATCAATTCTGAAGGTAAAACCAATTCTACTTGAGAGCAATCAAACAAGTCAAATTAATTATACACCTCTAGAATAAAGTTTGGCTTCTCTAAAAGTGGTACCAAGAGTTTCTGATTTGAATGTGTTGTGGTTTTTATTTTATTTTTTGCTAGCGGCAAGCGATTCAAGCTTTTCTGAGAGGTTCATCGGTGGTGGTTTCTGCTCCGACGAGTAGTGGGAAGACTTTGATTGCGGAGGCTGCGGCGGTTGCTACTGTGGCTAGGGGACGAAGATTATTCTACACGACTCCTCTTAAAGCGTTGTCTAATCAGAAGTTTCGTGAATTCCGGTATGTGATGAACAATTGAGTGCGATTTTGTGCACATTTAGAATATGCAGTTTGATCTAAGCCCTGTTTTGATAAACATGCTTAGATCATAAAAGGTTTTTGATTGCAAGTATTTATGTATAAGTTATTTCTATTTCATACAAGTTATAAGTTGTTTTCATTAGTTATCCTGAAGAGATTATGTAAATAAGAAAAAAAGTAAAAACAACTTATGGGCATTTCATAAGTTGTTTCTATTAGCTCTGTAAAACAACTTATGGACTCTTGTTTGTTTCTGCTATTGCTTTTTCACATCGGTTGGAAGTTGAACTGGTGGTGATTTGTTGTGTTTTTTCAGGGAGACTTTTGGTGACAGCAATGTTGGCCTTCTTACGGGTGATTCTGCTGTCAACAAGGATGCTCAGGTTTTGATTATGACTACGGAGATATTACGCAACATGTTGTATCAGAGGTGCATTATCTTGAAAACTTGGATTTATTATGTACCACTAGATTTTTTGTCCCCAAAGCAACAATCATATACTTTTGAGCCTTTGTTTTTTGCTATTGTGCTGTACAAGCTTGGGTTTTGGGTTTTGGGCTTATGGCTTTATGTTGTTTATGTTTTTCGTTACAATTAATAGCTCTGAATTTGTAGTCAAATGCAATGAAGCTCATATACTCCAAAATCACTAAAGTATTGGCATCATGCCCTATTTTTATACTGATACATGTATGATACTCCTAGATGTATATCCAAGTAGTATCCAATTCTTTTACTTTTTTTATGGAAATTGTTGACCGATAATACATTTAGAGTATGGCTTCAATACTTTGAGATACAGCTCCGAAAACATATTTTAAAGTTTTTGTATGTCCTTGTTCTTCATCATGTTGACAGCGAATTTGGATGACAATTTTTTATTCATGCTATGAGCATATAATGTGCGACATTAGTGCTACACATGTACAGGATCCATTTAATTAGGGATGGACTTCTTGAATTGGCAAAGCTGACTCTTATGTACTAGACTTAGAGGCATATAACATTATCTAATATCTACCAATGTAGTAATATCAGTTCTAAGTATTATGCATTTATGTAAAGTTGTACATTTTCGTATAATGGCTCTTAATAACTTCTATTTTTAAGTATCTTTTTGTATACTTGCATTTCTGTTGTATTGTATCGACGTATATTAAGTTTGTGGGCCTCATAGGTCCAAAGGACAAGAGGTCAAGAATGTGGACTTACCAGTTCAATTCATTTATCATTTGACCTTGTTTGTTGTAATTTGATTATGGAAATGTCATCACTATTCTCACCTGATATTTTTATCATGTATATTACTAAATCCTATGTCCTCGTATTTCTTTTCTTTATCATCATTTTGACGCTGTAATTTTCATGCAGTGTTGGTAATGTTTCTTCTGGAAGTGGACTTGTCAATGTTGATGTGATTGTCTTGGACGAAGTTCATTACCTTAGTGACATATCTCGCGGTACAGTTTGGGAAGAAATTGTAAGCATGATTTACTGTCTTTCCTGCTTTACTGTCTTTCCACATGAATTAACTTGCTTGATTTCTCTTAATTTTGTATGCATATGTTTTGTATTGCTGCAGGTTATCTATTGCCCAAAAGCAGTTCAACTTATTTGTCTCTCTGCAACCGTTGCAAATCCAGATGAGTTGGCTGGTTGGATTGGTCAGGTATTTAGATTGGTCTGGTCATGTTTATTACAGTTGCAGAATTTGTTAAGAATTGAGCACTTAATTCTGGGCATCATATGTAAAGAACATGACAACATGTCACCATCGGTGGCTTTTTCAATTTCTTGTTCTAAGCCATTCAATTCAATTAATTATTTTCACCACTCAAATTGGAAACATCCGAAAAGTTGTCGTATATAATTTATTTGAAATTTACCAAACTTCGGGCTATTTTTAAGGAGCTTTACAAATTTGATCATCTTGACTGATTTTTGGACAATTTGGATTTGAAACATTCTATTGTTAAAGTATCCATGTAGCCGAACCCACTTAGTGGGAAAAGGGTTGGTTGTTGTTGTTGTATCTATTGTTAAAGTTTATAATTCTGGGTTCTAAAATTTATGCAATGCTCGGTATTCAGATTGTATTTATCAGAAAATTTTGCATATTATAGTTGCAGAGAAAGAACTTTATTTTATATAAAATTACCTTGATAATGAACTCTGATGCTGGTTGCATTTTTATGTCACATAAGTTGAAAAAACATACCAAGTTTAGTATCATTGCATCTTCATTAAATTGACTGACGGGATTGTGGCCGGTGACAGAATTCAATTAGTAAATTAAATCTGTCATCTTTCATTTTGTTTGGTTGCCTGTCTAGGCTAGTTTCTCTTTGTGATCTCTGAAATGTTTTTGTTTTTCAGATTCATGGTGGAACAGAGTTGGTAACATCTTCAAAACGCCCAGTTCCTCTAAATTGGCATTTCTCTTTGAAGAATTCCTTATTACCACTTCTTGATGATAAAGGAACACAGATGAACAGGTGATATCTAGGATCCTGAATTTATTTATCTTGTTTAGTTAATTGCTACATGTATCCTATATCAGTAGAAACCTTGTTTAATTGTAAAGAGTTGTACGATTTTCTTTTTTCACTTCAAAGCCATATTTTCTGTCATAAATGTATGGATTTGGTAAGATTCGTAATGATTGTTTTGATGAGTTGCATAAAGTTTGATAGCATCTTTGTTTGGTGGCCTTTTTCGTAGTTCCTTATGTTGAATTTTAGTAGCATGCAGAAGGGCTGAAACTAGCTGGTTATGCAGTTAAATTTGATATATAACCCTGTGATGTGTGATCTATAGGAAATCTAGCTCTTTTATAATACATGAAAAGTTGTTCAAATTGGGTGATTATTCTTTTTAGTGCCATAATTTACTGGATCACAGTAACACTAGTAGTCAATAGTTGGGGGTGATGCTTACTATTGTCAGAACTTGCAGCTATTCAGAATGTTAATAGTCTCCGACTAGCGTGGATCTGGCTGCACTGATTTTACGAATATGTTGTGTAGGGTGCGTCAATAATTTCTTGGGAAGACAACTGTTTTTATTTTGGTCTATCAAGACAAGGGATGATGTCCGTAAGCTTATTTTCATAAATGGCCAACGAAGGGTCCAATTTTGGTTAGTGTTGGACCTGCTGGTATTGTCAATGTTAACTAGTGACTAATCATACCATGCTGTGTGAAGGCTACAGCAGTATCGACAACTTTGGAGGCATACCTGTTTCCAGTAGTGATGTATGGGTAGAAATAGGCTAGGCCATCCGAAAAGAAGCTGTAGGCCTAGCTGTCAGACTTCCGGTCACATAAAAAGTCTTTTAGGCTACCTGACTTATTATTGTGTTGAAACATTTTCATTAATTTTAGCATATTAGCTTACATTAGTTTTTGGTGTATTTAAAAGCATTATTATAAAATATAATTGAAATAGGATGTCATATAAAATCATACTCTCTAATTATTAAATCTCAATATTAACTTCTGTAAAAAAAAAAAAAAATCTCAATATTAAACTTTATTTCATTGGACAATTAGTTCGTTAGTGTATTTAAAGATAGATTACATTACTTATCTAAAGACACTACTATGAACTAGGCCTTCAAGTAGGCTGATAGCTCATACTAGACTTTCAAAATGGTCATATTCAGGCATAAGCCTATGATAGGTAACAGGTCAGACTTGGGCCTTGAAGTTTTTATTATAACAGGCTTAGACCTCGCATAGCCTAGCTCGGCCTAATCTATTTCCACAATATGATCATTATTTACACATTTATATGACTTATTGTGATAATTCTAATTATAATAATAAGTAATAACTGCAAGAATTTCAATGGAATGGATGAATAGGTCGGTTGTAGTGACCACATAAGTATTTAGTGGTTTTCCAAAAGAAAATACGATACATACATAGAAATAAACTATGAATTTTTATTATTTAAGAACTTTAAACTACTAGATATCGAATGTTATAATTATTTTACAACTGAATTAAATCAAAGTGTAAACTAAGTTCTTCTTTTATGTAACGCAGGAAGCTGTCACTCAATTATTTAAAACTTCAAGCTGCAGAAGCTAAACCTTACAAGGATGATTGGCCTAGAAAAAGGAATTCCCGGAAACGTGGAACTCGCACAAGCTATGACAACGATGATAGAATGTTGGAACAGCGTTCTCTTTCGAAGAATGACATAAATGCAATTCGTCGATCACAAGTTGGGCCTCTGAATTAATTTTCTTATTGTTTGTTTGTACTTTATGATGTTCATAGTAGCAATCATTTCCATATCTCTTCACAACTTAAAATCTTTTAAAATGGGCTATTGAAATATTGAAATATGTCTGCCAATCACCATGCATATTGAAATATGTAGTTCAGGTTTTGATACACATCTGGGCTAATAGCACACACACATTTCCATAAGAAAATAAGACTCTTGTGCCCTGAATTTTTAGTAATGAGCGTACATGTTGATGAGTATAATATTTAATTTTTTCAGGTTCCTCAAATAATCGATACTTTATGGCACCTTCAGTCAAGGGATATGCTTCCAGCTGTTTGGTTTATTTTTAGCAGGAAGGGTTGTGATGCAGCTGTGCAATATGTTGAAGATTGCAAACTTTTAGACGAGTGTGAAGCAAGTGAGGTTCAACTAGCTTTGAAAAGGTTCCGCATTCAGTATCCAGATGCTGTCAGAGAAACAGCTGTGAAAGGGCTTTTGCAAGGGGTTGCTGCACATCATGCTGGATGTCTACCACTGTGGAAGGCCTTCATAGAAGAGTTGTTTCAAAGAGGTCTTGTCAAGGTTGTTTTTGCTACCGAAACCCTTGCTGCCGGAATCAACATGCCTGCTAGAACAGCTGTTATTTCATCCCTCAGCAAAAGAAGTGATACTGGGCGCACCTTGTTGACCTCAAATGAACTGCTTCAGATGGCTGGGCGTGCTGGGCGTAGAGGCATTGATGAAATTGGTCATGTAGTCCTCGTCCAAACTCCTAATGAAGGTGCTGAAGAGTGCTGCAAGGTACTTTTTTCTGGACTTGAGCCTCTGGTGTCGCAGTTTACTGCTTCTTATGGAATGGTTTTGAATCTTCTTGGTGGTGGGAAAGCCCTTCGTAGGTCAAACACATCGGACGAGATGAAAACTTCACCAGGGAAAACTTTGGATGAAGCTAGGAAGTTAATTGAGCAAAGTTTTGGAAATTATGTCAGTAGCAGTGTTATGCTGGCTGCTAAAGAGGAACTTAATAGAATTGAAAAAGAAATTCAGCTGTTGATGTCAGAAATCACTGATGAAGCCATAGATAGAAAAAGTAGGAAGGCTTTATCACAGCGACAATACAAGGAGATTGCAGAATTACAGGAAAATTTAAGGGCAGAGAAACGTATTAGGGCTGAATTGCGAAGACAGAAGGAAGCAAAGAGAATATCTGCCTTGAAACCATTATTAGAAGAGTCCGAAAATTTACCATTTTTGTGCTTGCAGTATAGAGATTCTGACGGAGTTCAACATTCAATTCCTGCTGTGTTTTTGGGAAAGGTCAACTCCCTTGGTGCTTCGAAACTCAAAAACATGATCGGTTCTGTCGATTCTTTTGCACTAAATTCAGCAGATGCAGATTCTGAATTGAATGAAGACCCTGTATCATCATATCACGTAGCTCTTGGCTCAGATAACTCTTGGTATCTATTTACAGAAAAGTGGATTAAAACAGTATATGAGACAGGCTTTCCCGATGTTCCGTTAGTTCAAGGGGATACCCGACCTCGAGAAATTATGAGTGATCTCCTTGATAAGGAGGACATGAAGTGGGATAACCTTGCTAACTCTGAACACGGTGGTTTATGGGTCACGGAAGGATCTCTGGAGACATGGTCTTGGAGCTTGAACGTTCCAGTTTTGAGTAGCTTCTCTGAAAATGAAGAGGTGCTACTGAAGTCTCAAGCATACAGAGATGCAGCTGAACAATACAAAGACCAAAGAAGTAAAGTTGCACGTTTGAAAAAGAAGATATCTCGTACTGAAGGCTATAAAGAATATAATAAAATTCTAGACGCAGTCAAGTTTATCGAGGAGAAAATCAAGCGGATGAAGACTAGATCCAAACGTCTGACTAATCGGATAGAACAAATTGAACCCTCAGGTTGGAAGGAGTTTATGCAGGTGAGCAATGTCATACGTGAAACCAGAGCTTTAGATATCAATACACATGTGATATATCCACTAGGGGAAACTGCTTCAGCAATTCGTGGAGAAAATGAGCTATGGCTCGCAATGGTTCTTCGTAGTAAAATTTTAGTAGAACTAAAACCTGCACAACTTGCTGCAGTGTGTGCAGGTTTGGTATCCGAGGGGATTAAAGTCAGACCCTGGAAGAACAACAATTACATTTTTGAGCCTTCTGCAACGGTAGTCAATATCATAGGGTTATTGGATGAGCAAAGAAATGCCCTATTGACAATTCAGGAGAAACACGGGGTGACAATATCTTGCTGTTTGGATAGCCAGTTTTGTGGTATGGTTGAAGCTTGGGCTTCTGGGTTGACATGGAGAGAAATAATGATGGATTGTGCAATGGATGATGGTGATCTAGCTCGTCTCCTTCGAAGGACTATTGATCTATTAGCTCAGATTCCTAAATTGCCAGATATTGATCCATTGTTGCAAAAGAATGCAAGGGCTGCTTATGATGTCATGGATCGGCCTCCAATAAGTGAACTTGCTGGGTAGTTTTCTGTTTCTGTTGTATGATCCATTTGTACATATTGTACGATTAATTTACTGTAACACAATTTATGATATGATCATTGTTCTTACAATTTTAATCAAATTTATGTTGTACCCTAAAAAATGTCAACTATATGCTGTAATCTTGTGACATTAAATACAAATTTCTAGAAATAGATATGTAATATTTATGTTCAGATGATGTATTATCCATCTATTTATTTATTTATTTATTTATAGTTTATTAAAACAGCCACTTGAACTTGATCGCCGGCACTTGTCTACTTTTTGTCATGTCCTCTCGTTTCTTGCCACACAAGGATATTTCAATCTGTCCCTCCCCAAAATGCGTCTAACCACTCTTATCCCACATCTCTTATTGACATTCACCTTTTCTCAATACATGATAATACTCACTATTGCACAACATTTGATATGAGTAACTGAATAGGAGAAATGTACTGCTGTTATGGCAGTCATTCCCTCCGGTATGCATTAGTCAAAGGAAGCCTCAATGTAAATTTAGAACCGATTCCATTTTTTTTTAATGGCAAATTTTATTAAGCAATATCCGCACAAGACGCACAAGGTATGCAAAGCAACAACAATACACTAGGTGCCGAAAATAAGCGGAATACCCAAACCCACCAACCCCCACTATCTCGAAAGAGACAAAAAATCACTCCCGGTGCTGACAAAAGCTATGGCTCTGCAGTCCAATTAAAGCAACGAATATCAGAGGCATAGCTACGCCAACCCGGAGCCACGAGGGAGCCAGAACAACCCACTCGCAGCGCTGCCCCCAAAACAGCAGAAGCCCGCACAGGCCTCCCCCAAAACCGATTCCATTTTCTAAAAAGTCTCTATAATGATCATTGTACAACATCTATGCATCTATTATGCAGCAATTTTCATCAAAACACTGCCACACTGACACTGCTCTCTATGTCGCCTTACTATCCCCATATGGTATTTAACAAAATTTCACTATTTCTGTTATATATCACGTTCTTTAAATTGCATAATGATCTTATATATATTTCTTATCAAGTATGTATTTTTTTATTTATTTATTTTTTTTTTTTTAGGGATATCTAGTATATATGTATCTTTTGTAAATGGTTTTATATATAGTTTACGTAACTTTTTTATTTTTTAAGTCATCACCAACATAATGGTTATCAGGATCCAACTCAGCACCTTAAACCTTTCAATTTTTAAGTCCTTAGGCCAATACCACTAAGCCACAGTATAACTTTACAAAATAATTTTAATAGATCACATGTTTCAATTTATTTACTCATAGGCTATGGCTATATAATTCATGCACAAAAAAAATGGCTATTGCCTATATTACACAATTTTGTATATTCATTTACAGATATGACATTGAAATATATGGGATACTGATATACTCCATGTTGATGCCCTTGCTTGGTTGTTTACAGAGATAAAAGGGTTGGGGCTTCTCAACTTACTGCATTAAGATATGTCCTTCCAAGATTGGCAACCAAGATGGCCATGTTCCCTTAACCAACCCATAGTCACTGTAACTTCCAAAACTTTAAGGGCTACCAAGCCCGGTGTTTTCTGTGCTCTCACCAACAATATATAAACACTGACACGCTTTCTTAGTCTATCGATGTGGGACATGTAATAGCCTTAGGATGGTTTTGTTTTATTGTGAATGTAATTAAGACTTTGGTTAAAAAAGAATTATGTTTGGTGGACACTCAAACATATGTATAGTATACACCTTTTTACGTCAAAAAAATACAATACACCTTTAGAAAGAGTAAAAGATATGGATGTAGTGAATGAGATAGAGATAAAATGATGTGTTGAATGAATGTTTGAGAATGTGAATTGTCCAAATATTTCTTTCTTTTTTTTCACTCGGTTGTCACTTTTACATTTTTTTGTCTGTCTCAAATTGATTGTCATTTTAAAATATCAATGTAATATCTATTATTTTTTTTTATTAATATACTTTTATTTATAATTCACTCAATTTAACTACTTTACTAACTATAATTAATAAAAATGTTTTAATAATTGATACTAATTTTATCATTAAATCAATTCAATTAATTATTTTCCTAAAAACAGCACATAACTCTAAAACAACGGTTAATATGAGAAAGGGGAATATCATTGTTGGTTATTATAAAAGATAAGCAGTATAGTATAGGGGAAAAAATCAAGTGACTCGGTGACTGATAATACGAGAGAAGTCATCAGTATCAAACAATATGGAGTATATAGGGAGTAATCATTCCAGTGTGACTCATATCATATACTTTGGATATATTCAGCATTTTTTACTCATATATTTAGTTAACTAAATAAAAAATTGTTTGATTGTACCAAAAAAAGAAAAATTATTTTGATGAACAAACACGCCAATGCCAAAATTTTAGTGATGTGATCGAAAGATAGAAAAATGAAAAATAAAATCGTGAATGAGTGTCAAAATTTTAGGAATATCTATGAAAGTTGATAAAAAAATAAAATACAAAAACTACAACTTAAATATTTGATAACATGTACGTTACGAGAGACACATGTAAACTTAAATAGTTAAATTCTCCAACTTATTGACCAAGAAAATCCAGAGTCAATTATTTCTGTTTTAAAAAATAATTTGTAATGATTTAAAAGAATTTTTTATTATGGAACAAATTTAGGTAAAAAAAACACATTAATCTATATCAATATACTACCTACTAGATATTTTAATCCATGCTGTTTTATTAGAATGCACTTATATTTTAATACACATAATATCTATATCAAAGAATAAGAAAAGTGCAGGTGACGACTAAGGTTTTCAAAGGAGAAGAGAAAGACTCAATTTTGATTTAAATATATTATACTAAATCATTTAATTTATTTAATAAGTAAAAAATATATTTAAAAAATAGAATATTTTTACTTTGATTAAGTTTGTAGGTATGTCATACGATACATTTCAAAAACTCAAATTCTTAGTGTAAAGAGTTTGTGAAGAAGAATTCTTTGTGCCGACGGGAAGGCTACCGAAAAAATATATTAAAATATACATTGAACTTTCCCTTCCGTTGTAACTAAAAAAAAGCCTTATATTCTTTAATTTCTTTGAAAAGACACTTAAATGACTCAAAACACAAAATAAAATCTCCTAAATCTTCCAAACAACTTGATCCCTAAAATAACTAAAACATAAACAATAACAAAATAAAAAGTGTCATGTGTAAGTAGTATTTTATATTATATACAAAATTTAAATGAACAAATTGTTTGTCAATCAAACAAAATTCAGAAATACGTGTTACTCAACCATCACGTTAGGTACATGATACATGATATACTACAAATGTATGAAAATAATATATTTGAATAACCTCGAAGCCGAGTTTCATCAATATCCTTCTTATATTACAATTACAACCACCACATCACATGAGTAACAACTTCATGTAATTCATTTCTCACTTTGTTTCTTATTCTCCTTTCATTGATTGCCTCCAAGATCAATTTTCTTTCAATTTAAAATGAAACTATATGTCATTTGAAATAAATAAGAGAAAATATTGAATAAATAAATTTAAATTACAGACACACATAAATATTAAATAAATATAGATATTAATTTAAGTTATCTTTAAAAAAACTTATTAAATTTATCTATATTATCTTCTATAAATCTATAAAAAAGTTTAATACAAATTCAATAAATTTAAATTTCTTGATGCAAACATTAGGATTATAGACATATACATACATGAGAACCATCGTGTATTGAGTTGATGATGGAACATCATATGATATTTTTAGCTATATTTTTAGTTATTTTCTTTGTATTTTAACGCAAATTAGAAGTCATTTAGAGGAGTTGTCAATGGTTTAAAAAATATTTTGTATTGTTTCATTTGAGTCGTTGTAATTCAATTTTATCATAAAACATACAACTCCACATGTGTTTTGAGTCTTTTTAGTGAAAAATCACGTGAATAGAAAAAACAAGACATCACCTGAAGGATCGGGGATATGAAGAAAAGTGGTTAGCAAAGGATAATAATGATAAATAAGGGTGGCTTGAAAAAGGCTCAGAGTATCAAACAGGTGCTTCGTGTGAGAGAGAGAGAGGATTTAGTAGAAAGTGGAAAATATTTGACTCTAAATCTCACCGGTTATGATATAGAGAAAAGAGATGGTGATTGATGACATGTCATCTTACATTATTCTTAACATGTTTTTAAGTCAATTTTAGTAGGTTTTACCAGCAAAGCAAAGGATTATTAGATCAATTGTCAATGATTTTGGAACATTTGTAATGTTTTCTATATTTGAGTATGTAATTCTATTCTTTCCGGAACATAGAAATTTTAAGGTGTTCTTGAAGTAATTCATGAAGAAATCGAGCAAATTAGGCAAAGCAAGACATCCGAAGATTTATGTGGACCTTGAGAAGATGAGTAATGAAGATTCAAGAAGCCTCAAAAGACTTTACAAAGGGAGGAAATATGTTTCCAAGTTCCAAGACATCTTACATTGAAGAAAACACCTCAATGGGTGAAGAAAACAGGCAAAACAACACTGAAAATGCACTGAAGCGCCCAAGAGCACCACAAGGGGCACTAGGCGGCCCATAGCTAATACACTAAAGTTCTTGGCGCATGCCAAAGGGCGCTAGGCGCCTCAGGTTGGAAGGCACATGCACCAGGTGCATAGCCCTATGCACTGGGCGCCCTAAGACTTGCGAAAAAAGTAACTTTTCGTGACTTTTTCTCCCTTGGAAGCCCATGTTTTTAGCCCAAGTTAAATGAAAACTTTCCTTATAAATACCGCCTTCCTCATTCACATTTTCTCGTTTAGAACTGGAGCAGTTCAAGAGGAAGGTGATTCTAGGAGCCAAGGAGTAGTTCTATCTTTTGTAGGGTATGTTTTTATCTTTTTGTATTTTGTCTTAGTTATCATGTGTAACTAGATATTTATAGAGTGGGGTTCTAAGATGATCCTCTATTTGTTTTGTTGGATAATTATTTAATTTAATGTCGTTTATTTTAGTATATTTTCTATTCGCTGTTAAGTTTTATTAGGATTAATTTATTCTGGCAAAGTGCAACCCTAGATTAGGTACTTAGGTTGTGACATGACCTAACATTACTATTACTATTTGGATGCTTATATCTTGATATTTATGTCCTTATACTACTAACTACCTTTCCGGGAAGTAAGTGATTAGTAACTAGACGAAAGATGTCGAAAGCGAGTTGACCCTAGTAGTAAGTACTTAGGAGGTGGCATTACTAATACTGAGTAAAATCTGTTGAACCTAGGATGTAACTTGTTTTTAATTAGGGAAACAAACACCAAGGGGAATGAACCTAGTAAGACCATTATCCTCGACCTCTAGGTAAGGTAGACGCTAATAGGGCTGCTTGTTTGTAGAACTACTTAGGGGAGAAGGATAGTGCGCTATTAGTGTCATAAGATTCATAGATGGGAAGACCTTCGGGAACATTGACATTCATTGCCTTTGGAAACCTAGGAACACCAATTTAAGTTTATGTTTCAATTACCTTTGAATTAACAAGACCCCGCACATAAGGATAAACGTGCGATCAACAGGTGCAATTAGTAATCAAAGGAATATACCTAGGTCAACCGAGATAGTATTGACCCCGCAAGTAAGGATCACCGAGCGATCAGAAGGTGCAGCTTGACAATAAGGGAGAAGACACAATCTCTATTGGAACATTGCATCAAGTACATTGTCAATGGATCATGCCAAGGAGAGGAGAATGAAGCCAAACATGGGGCACCACAATCCAATAACAATGAAGTAATTATGAAACATGAATGAAACTAGCCAAATGAAGGTTTAAGCATTGTATACCATGTTATCTGGGTAGTAGTCAACAATTACACTATAATAATTAATCTTTTCATACATTGTAACTAACACATCTAATTAATCAAATAAGCTTATATTACACTATATATTTCTGCTTTCATTTATGCATTTCTTAGTGTAGCTAAAACCCAATAATAAATGTACCTAATGCAATAGTGGAGAAGTTAGGGAACCTATAAATGATTTGCGCAAACTCTAACCTGTCATCTTCACATCTAAACTCCTTCTTGTGGAGAAGTTAGAGTTTGCAATAGTTATCTCCATCCATCAGGTTCAGCTCACGATGAGCTAAACCCCTTCTTGTGGTTTAGAAGACATGTCTTACTTGCGATATATAAAGCTATAACGTTGAGCTTCTTTCTAACAAATTGAATTAACTCAAAATCATTAGAAGTGATAATTGATCACTTTTACTTCTAATGCTACAACTCTCTGATCCTTTGCCGGTATGGGAGTGGAACATGTTTGTTAGATATGAATTTGTCTTTAAGCATCGAAAAGTGAAAAGATCAAGAGAGAATTCTTGAACATCAACTAGATCTTAGAGGAGCCTGGAAGCTATGTGAAGCTATAACTAAGCGCTAAGATCTAGATAGGACTTTTGTCATAGGCCAAAGGGCTCAATAAGAATACACTTCGTGTGGAAAAATTGAGCACATAACCTAGAAATGTAAGGTGTTAAGTTCTGCATAATTGTACCCCTAACGGTGTGTCATTACGGCCTTAACACGAAGGCTGAGGTAACACTCCCATATGTTACTAGGTTGTTAGGAAGTGGTAGAAAGTTATATCTTTGTAAATCGTAGTAAAGCTTTGTTATAACTGAACCTAGTTTAAACCCCACTATCCATCTTGAGATTTTCTAAACCTTTTTAAATGTTTTCCCAACCTTTAACATTTTATATTTACTGTTATGAAAAATGATTTATTTTATTTTCTTGCAGACAAGTTTTCTACTGTGAAGTTATAAGAAGCTATAGCTACCCAGTCCTTGTGGGATCGATATCTTTTTATACTATAACTTGGACATTGTATACTTGCACTAAGTCTTTCCACCTCAAAAATACTCATAGTGTTTTGGGCGACACCAATTAGTCACACTGACTAGGTATGGCATGAAAGCCTCATTGTTTGAAACATATGACAATTAGAAATAACTTAGATCATAATTAAATTAAAAAATTGTGTTAATAAATCCAACAAATAAATAGAGGTTCATCTTATAACCATAATCAAAAGGTGTCTGGTTACTCATGGTAACAAAAGACATAATACAAAATAAATAAAACATGATTTAAGAACAAAAATTTTGGGGATCTAAGACTCCTCCTTGATGCTTACAGAGCTTGCATTCCTCTTGAACCACCAACTTTCTAAATGAATATTAGAGAGTGAAAATAGTCGTATTTATAGGCATATTTCCTACAGGGTTTGGATTGAAAAATTAGACTTTTCAAAAAACTCGTAGAGAAAATATAGCAAAAAGTTTTATTTTCTGGGGGCGTATGGCGCTGACAGAGAGAAAATGCTCTCTAATGCGGATTTTGCTTCATCTTTTGAGTGCTTACCTTCTCTGATTTGATCTTGGTACTTCGGACATAATTTCTCCAACTTGCAATGTCTTCAAAGACTTCTTTAACAATGATGATCTTTATTTTGTGTCTTCCAAAACATCCATGAGGTGCCTTGTTTGACAAATTTATATGATCTCGCAATAAAATAATCAAAAATAGCTATGAAATTGTGGTATAGGAAAGAAATAAAATTACATGACTCGATTGAAAAAAATCATAAAATGTCCCTCAAACTATGAGCAACTTCTCTAAAACTCCTCTATTATGGCTCATGTCTTATGATCCGTGATTTCTGAAAAAGAGAAATATAATATGTAATGATAATATTTTTTAAAAATAACAATATATATGTTCTTTCGAAAATAATATGTAAATATAAGGCTAAACTACACTTTTTACCCCTTAAGTTTCAAATGTTGCGATTTTGACCATCTATTAAAAAAATGACAATTTTGGCCCCTTTCGTCCCAAAATTGCTGAGAAGACGCCACGTGTCCCAAAACAGGGGCCATAATCACAACTCTTTGAGAAGATAAGGGGTCAAAAGATCATATTTTTCTTATGTTAGGGGGTCAAAAGAGCATATTTCCTAAACATTAGGGGTCACTTTTACCATTTTTTTTAATGCAGGGCCAAAATCATAACATTTTGACACTTAGGGGACAAAAAGTATAGTTTAACCTATATATAATACACTATATTTCAAATTGCTAGACAACAACTATTATGGTGCAGTGGTCAGTCTTCCTCACATCCAACGTCATATACATGGTTTGACTCCTATCCTTTACTTTTACAATCTTAAATTTAAATTTTTTTTTCTGAAGTCAACAACTAAAGAAAACAAACCATATAGTAGGAAAGCGGTCACAAGTTGTTAAATGAGCATTAGAAAATATTAAATTAGCAAATTTAAGAGAGGAAAAAAAACATTAAAAAAAGGTCTTGTTAACGAGTAGTCCTGGAGCACTCTTTAAGCATTCTAAATTTAGCAATTATTCTTTTAAAAAGTCAATTATTACAATTTACAATGCATTAAATACACACCTTTTTCACCGATTCTTGCTGGGCCAAATTAGGGGTGGTTCTGAGGGTGGGCGGGAGGGGCGGCAGCCTAGGGCACCATTTTTTTAGGGGCACAAAAATTATTATTTTTACTTAGTAGTTATTATTATATGGATATATTTATTTTTAATTCCCTTTGATTAATTATATTGAAAATATATTTTTAGACAACTTTGATTATAAATGAATCTTTTACAACAAAAAATTTAAGAAAAATATTGAATTAATAATTAAAATGGCGCACTTTTATTGTTTTGCTTAGGGCACCGAAAATCTTAAGACCGGTCCCAGGTCAAATACATGGCTGACGTGATTGCTTGTTCGACCCCGTCTACCCACTGGTTCCCTATTCAATCAGCCGCGTTGTCCATAAGCTTTGTTCCCACACAGATCAATATAGCTTTTCAATTTAATATATTATATTTTGAATTTTTTTTTTATTCTTTAAATAGTGCATTGAAGATATCCGAGAGTTAAGAAACTCAATAGTTGTATTTTTCTTTTGACTCAAACCTCACTAATTGTACTGTGTCATCATTTGCCTCTATATAACTAGGTGCCCCAACCAGTGACTATGTACAAAAGCTAGAGTGAAAGACCATCCAGACCACAATGGCTAAATTCATTTGTGCATTTCTTTTCATGCTTGTCACTTCTTTTGTGATTCAAGATGTCTATGTGAGTGATTCATTCTCTCTATTTGAAGGCATTGCCTTCAAATAAACCCAAGAGTTTCATTTTTTTTTTCTTTCCCCTTAAACATTCTCATATATTATTAACATTTTTTTTTTCTATTCTTAATTAAAAAAAAAAATCTACAGGCCGGTGGGGAAGGATCTCTTAAACCTGAAGGTATTAATTCTAACTACCATTTTTTTTTGAAAAACAATTGTTTTTTGCAATCATACATGAAGCAGAACATTGTTCACCATTCATATCATGGTATTTTTATTTTATTTTCAGAATGTGCGCCTAAATGTGATTATCGGTGCTCAAAAACTTCGTACAGGAAGGCATGTTTAACTTATTGCAACCTCTGTTGTGCAAAGTGTTTGTGTGTTCCATCAGGAACATACGGTAACAAGCAAGAATGTCCATGCTATAATAACTGGAAAAATAAGAATGGAGGACCCAAGTGCCCCTAATTTTGTATTCTTAAGCTCATACTGATGATGCATTTATCTTTGTCAATGCATGTATCTGCTATTTGATTATTAATAAAAAAATTATTGCTATGTTTAAGTTTATTCATAAGATCCAACCTCATTTGAAGATGTGAAAATGACTAGAATTTGATTGTTTATTGTCTATTCTACAACTTGTGGTGGTCGTAAATAATATATCATCATATATCATGAATTTTTATTTTGTTTGGTTAAGTAGTCTAGTGGCTAGAAATTATCATTTTTAAGGTGAATAAATGAGGTTTCTAGGGTTATAATATATTTACAATTTATATATATATTTGGCGAAAAATATGTATAAAAAATTCCATTAGAATATATAATAATTACACATATTTTAAATCAATTTTTTTTAGATAAACCATCAAGAGTCCAAAGACAACATTATGAGGAATTGATATCTCAACTATATTGTTATCTTTTTTAGATAAATTACACGATCAAGAGTGTAGAGACAACATTACGAGGAATTGACATCTCAGCTATGTTGTTATTTCAAACCCTCAACAATTATCAACAACACACTCCTAAATATTATTCAAAATAAGGAAAAGAAGGAAAACAACAAAGTTGGGAAGACCTAATCAAAACCTAAACATGGAAAAAAAACTTAAAAAATCACATATACAGTAACATGAAGGGGATATAAAATTTGTTTAATGGTTGAGATGAGGGAGTTCAAGAGTAGAGTGATAAGGAGGCCGATGATACATCTTAACGAATGGAAATTGGATCTCGTGAAAAATGAGATGGTGACTGATTATGATTTAACACTTATTTATAAAAACCTCTTTCAAATTTAAAATTCACATAGCAAATATTCCACTCAAATTGAAAACGGTTTTCTTTATTGAAATGTAGCTTTGTAAGTTGTATTTCATTATGAATAATGCTACATATAGCGACAAAAAAAAAATCATGAGGCTTCATGAACAGTGTATTTTACTCACATAACACCGCCACCATCATAATTGCCGTGAAATCTGAGATTAAATTATTAAAACTGTTTTGCAACATTTACTTATATTGAAGGCTTCGTGAGAGTTTTCGGGAAAAACTGTTTGCCTGCATATAGCAGCGCTGATTCATTATTTGTCTTGAGTCTCTTGACTATGCTGGCCATTTAATGCCATATTAAATTGTTGCTGGTTTTTTTGGTTACATAAATTGTTGCTGATTTCATCCTTTAGGTACACAGTTTTTTATATTGAGCAAATATTTTAGAAGAATTATGTGTTATATTTGATGAAAGCCCACAAAGGAATTGTGTGAAGTCGTTGAACACTACGGTCTCGTGAATTTTACAACCTTCAATATTCAGCTACGCCATATATGCATAAATTTTTCATTTGTTCGTATTAAATGTTCATTTGAAATTCTAAGTTTGATTTTCCTTTTACAGGACAAAGAGAGTGTAGAGAAATTAGTGAAGCTGTTAGACAAAGCATATTTTCTGGCATTTATTGGGATTATTATAGATATCCTTTTTTTCCTTATGCAACCATTTTGACTGATTTATCTTTTACTTTAGTAACTACTGTAAATAACATCATTTGCTTATCAAAAGTGATGATAGTATGGTATTACAAACCCAATAGTTGCCTCCTACACTAATAAATATGAGAGGGGTATTTGCATATAATTGTTAAATTTGAGAAGGTGTTTGCCTATTTTGATAATCACACAGATTTTAAACCAAAACAAAAAAAAAAACAAAAAAAAACAAAATAGTCAATTACAACCTATGACGTGGCATAACCTTCAGATCACGTGGAGGTGCCACGTGTACCGTTAACTACCATGTCATGCTCCACCTCAGACAATAAAACAGGCACATAGAATGCTTCGCCACACAAAGCTCGTATTGTGACCAACGTTGGTTGTGATAGCTCCTATATGGGAAGTACAAACCTTTAAATATTCGTGATACTAGAGCGTGAGGGCCCCAAAAAATGTGAGGCCCGACACCATAGAGTTGGATGCACCCCCCCTCTGGGTCAGGCCTGCTAATAGAGCTAGTTGCACTCCGCTGCACTATGCCTGTAAACTATTTCATAGTCTGGAGAAGAGAGAAACACAAACAATTATTCTAGTTCACCCCACAATCCGAGGTTAACCCAGTCCCCTTGTACTTGTAAGGATTTTCATTATAATCATACAAGATTACAATTACTTAGACACGAAAGTTTAAGATTTCCTTGCCTCACCTTGAGAACTTCTTCAATTAGAGTTTACAAATAAATTTGATTGGTGTTTACACTTTGATACTCAACGTAAACTAACTTAAAGCTCAATAGACTTATGACACATAATAGCTTCTAAGATTGATACTTTTAAGAATTTTCTAAGTGTTTATGCGCTATAAAATTTATCAGAGTTTTGGCACACTTAAATTTGTGAAGTCTTTTTTGTTATTCAAAAGTTCAAGGTCCTTAAATAAGAGAAGAGACTAAAGTTGTTATTTGAAGAAGTGTGAGTGCATTAATCTTCCATGAGAAGCTTTTATCAGATTTGAAAGCTTTATCTCTAATGGATAATTTCGTTGAATAGTACTAGAGGTTTCCTTTGCTTCTTTTGGAATGATCTGTTACATTCTATTTGCCTTTGAAAAACTTTGTTTGTTTCTACACGTGGTGAGAAGAAGACAAACAATACTGCAAAACTTGGAAAGCGACGTCTCTTCAGAAGAAGACAAAACTGACCAGAGTCCATCAAAGTGTTGACTATGACGTGTTCATTAGAATGTTGACCAATGACATGTCCATCAGAGTGTGCTTCCATCAAAATTTCTTTCCATGAGAATCTTCAAAGCTTGATGCATCTTTTGATCAAATATTTGGCTTTTGTTGGCCTTTCATCAGATCATAGTTTTAGTCATATTAATTAATTATATTGTCCTACACACTTTAACACACATTAAAATACCCAATTGTTCTTTCATACATTGTCGTCATTAAAATCCTAGAGACATTGTTCTAAAATCCAATTTGGTTCAACAGATATTCATCTTTATAATATAGATTTCATTCTTGATTTTTAAGAAGGTTGTTGACTATTTTTAGTACAGACAACACGAACATCACTGAGTTTGGTTGTATTATGAATGCTTGTAAAAGTTGTCTCGATATAGTTTTCAAAACTCTTATGTCAGTAGGAGGCTAACCAATGACGTGGCTTATGCTTTATGAAGGTAACCTCATTTACTGATGTACCATCATGTATTTGTACCTTCATTTTTAATTAAATGCATTAAGTTTATTCCCCTAAGAAAAGATAGATATCAATGCATACACAACCTAAATTTGTTTTAACCACCAATGCCTGAGGTAGAGTGTTGTTGGAACATGTCTCCGTCAACATTGCATTTCAAGTGTATCTATTGAGTATTAATCAAAGAAGTTAACCTAGTTTGAGTCGTATGACATTTGTCAACTTGTTGTTAGAAGTTAAGTAAATCTTATGCCCAAATAATGACAACATACACCGATTTCTGAAAATTTTCTCAAAGTTTGGTTTACACCTTTAACCCCTACTTTGATATAATTTTCTAAATTTCTGCTCTTTTTTTGTTCTCCCCTTTTATATTGTTCACATTTATTTCAATTGTAATGTTTTTCCAACAACATGAATCAAAATTACAACCCAATTTCAATTAGTTCACCATTTAAAAGTTGCCTCCTCCCTTTGGATAATGCAAACTGCAAACATAGAGTGATGATGTAGGTGGCATTAACAGGGTCAAGATAGTGAGTGCATCAAATCAAATTTAATAGATGGATCCAATTTTATACTTGCACATTAATCAAGTGTTTGAGGATTAAAAATTGATGATTTCTCTGGACTTGACTCTCTTTATAGAAATGTTTCCCTTGTTTATTGCTAGAAATAAAAGATACAAACCACATTTAAAACTATGTTCAAATCATCTACATACACTAATATCATATAAAATAAACCTAATTCCCACTTCTTATTTTGTAAACAAGATGTTCGATGACTAAATTTAGAAAGAAAAAAAAACTTTTTATCTTGTTAGTTTGTTGAATTTTTATTGGGTGTGATTGTGGATCTAATCAATGTATCTACATATACTATTAAAAATAAAATTTCTCAAGAATTTGTGTTTCTTCTACTTGGCTCTGCCCTTGGGGTGGCCACCTAACAAAAAATGAGGGTTGGGCTACCGAGTGATTGGGTTGTGAAGGAACCACTCCACCATACAGAGTGGAGAGAGCGCTGCTCTGCTAAGACAGCTTCCTGAGCCCCGATTCCAAATTACTTTAGAATCGACTGAATCCAATCGAATCACCACTCAGGATTCTCCCATCCAAGAGTACCAATTGGCAACGTTGAATTTCCTTGCAAACTCATTGTCACCATAGCCTTCCAACATTTTAATACCCCCGACTGGGTTATAGGCTCACGTTACCAAGCCCGGTATTTTTAGTACTTTCACCACCGATATATAAACAATGCCACACTTTTTAACTGCATCGATGTGGGACTTCTATTAGACAGCCTTAGGATAGTTTGTTTTGCCGTGTATGTAATTAAGACTTTTGTCTAAAAAAATATATAGCTCTATTTTTCCATTACGTTATAGTACTAGTATTCCATGACACTTCATCTGGCTGGTAGAGAGTAACTTTAAAAGGGTTACTTATGGTATGAAACCACAGACTTAATCGTTCCACTGGGTAGGCACCAGTGACTCATAAGTCATAACCAACGCGTTACGAAGAAAAACACAAGGCATAGTAAAATTGGTTGAAGCAACAGACATGTGGTTAGTCATTTTTAAATCAGAGAAGCAGGGCCGGTCCTGTGCAAGAGCATCAAGATCCTTGGTACAGGGCCTCAAACTTAAGGGTAGCACTTGATTGACATAGAATTAGTGACATTGACAAATCACAATCCTTGTGAAAGAGAGAAAAAAAAAGTCATTTGTGACATTGTGGTTGACCAATGTCACCAATTCTATGTCACCAAAATGATACCCAAAGGGTACTCAAAAATTTAAAAAAAAAAAGGAGAAAAAAACGTGTACATGCGGACAAAATCCGTCACTAAATGTCATTTTTCTATAGGTAAAAGTCTAGAATCCAACTATTTAACTGTCAATTATACATTGTCTATAGGTAAATGTCTATTTGTCCGTGGGTAAAAGTCATAACGTAAATGTTAGTCACTTCAAGTGGCGTTGAATTTTTTTTCCAATACTTTTTAAATTAAAATTCTCAAGATTACAACGAGGCCTCTGAATTTTCGGAGATGGCCCTGCAGAGAAGATTGGAATTATGCATAAATAAGAAAATGATTTTTCTATCATGTGCAAATTTACACATGTTAAGAAGTTTAAAATAGTATATTTTACATTGGAACTTGTACATTTTGTATTAAGTATATTGTTTTTTAATAAATAATTGTTGTTTTTCAATAAACATCTATTGTTTTTAGTTTCTTTAACATGTGTAATATTGCACATGTTAGACAAACCTATAAAAAAATAGTGATCAATAATAGGTATAAAGAAAATTAATGAAATTTTTCCTCTTTTTTTTATACTCTTTTCTAGAGTAATGACTTAAGTCTTAGATATAGAGTCTTTTCTTGTTTGGCGCCACCATAAGCTGATGAGAACCTTCGATTGAGAGGCTGCACAGTGGTCGCTATTTGTGTTTTATGTTACACCTCTACATAGACTTCCTCTCATTTGTTTTTGAGCTGCCCTTTTGCTTTTGATCTTTGTCAGTGGCTGGGCTCTAAGTTGCACTGTATGATTGATTTCTCATCCCTAGTTACCATTCTTTACTATGTTCCGACTCTTTGTAGTTCCCAAGTGCAGGATGTTTTTCTAGTGGCTTTGGTGCATACTTTTCACACGATTTGGATGGCTAGAAACAATTTACGTTTTGGCTCATCACCATGCGGCAAAATCTAAGATCGTTTCTGAAGGAAAATCGAATCGTTTTCAGAATAAAGCAGCGGATAAAAATTCGATTTTCTTTCCTTGGATCATTACGAATTAACACATGAATCAGTGATTCGATTGTTACCTCGAAGTGTGGAATCTGAAAGGTGGAAACTGGAATCTCGATCACAGCAAAGCAATCAGCAAGCAGCAGAGCCTCTAG
>Ga0315914_1000812_pt1 | contig 42797 bp, 18 predicted proteins | sample MpolenodulesMG_FD_203920 | JGI IMG/M metagenome (GOLD analysis project Ga0315914, IMG submission 203920) | Medicago polymorpha root nodule microbial communities from Los Angeles, California, United States - elongated nodules | ecosystem: Host-associated > Plants > Roots > Nodule | place: USA... | reverse complement strand
TATATGAACTTACATTTTTCTTTAAATACTAGAATTTTGGGGGTGATGTTGGTAGAAATTGTGAGATGGCAACATCTCTCACACAAGTATAAAAATTCAATTCAAAAGAAAAATATTAGAGAAATAACACATAACAAAACCAAAAGGTAATATTGGGTTACACTTCAAAACAAAATGAGTATTACACACAAAGGAATAAATATTTCTAGCAACCTTTATAAATAACAACTCTAAACTATCCCAAAAAGAGTTTGGAGAATAGCAGATTTAATTGCTAACCAAAAGCTATGAAAGTAACTTAGGTTAGAATCCCTAATACTAGGACCTATCATGGATTCTTACCGTAATACTCACAGAGAGGACAAGGGGAAAATGTATTTTTCCACTGAAAACACAATAAATGCATGTAAAGAATGAATTACAAAAAACTATAAATGAAGAGGAAGAAAGTAAAAAGAACCTTTGAATTCATTAGAGTCATTAGTTCCCAAATATTTTCCGACAAGATCGATTCAGAATCTGCCGCTGTATTTAATCATAAAAGTGCAAGTAAAGTAAAACAACAAAACATAAAACAAAAGCAAAGAAATAATGAATGCATAATGAAAATGGTCAAAAGTTTCGTTAAAAAGATAGAAATATCGACCTTCAACTATGATGCCATGAATCTAAGCGATTAAAACAGGCTATGCCAGATTCTTTTGAACAATTTGTCGTTCCATGAAGCTCATTCACCATCTGAGCCCAATTACTTGGTTAAACAAATTGTATCTTTAAATCAAAAGTGTTTTTTTGAACATAAAAAACAATATTTGGTGGTATAAGTAAGAATAAACCAGAAATAGAATAAGATAAAATAAAACTTTTGAATTCAATTCAGTCAACAAAGATATAGATTTGGAATTAATTAGAATTTATATATTTTAAACATTCAAAGTTGTGGATATGGGGATATTTTAGAAATGGAATATGATTAATTACGAATTTGAATTCAGTCAAAAAAAATATATAGGTAATTGTTTTTCTTTGACTAAGGAATCAGGTATGTTTTTAATAAATTAACTAAACTTTAAATGAAATCAATATTTTCACGCTTAAAGTCTATATTAACATTTTCATACGAGTACAAATAAGTTTCTTTGTTGGAATGAATCAATTATTTTTTTGAATAAGCTACATTAGCCCACCTAAATTAACATCTGGGAGAATCAAAGCTGAGAGCTAAAGGAGGAGCACAGTCTCAACTCTCAAGTCAATACCACCAGATCAACTCAAATGAGTTTCGTTAGGATGAATTAATTAAAATTAAAAGGAGACTAATTTGTATCCCGTGCTAAATTTAGTTCTTTTAATAATCAAAGCACATGAAAGGGGTAAATTTTCTAATTTTTGAGTTTGGCTAGGGACTTAAACTCCTTAATCTTTAGCTTAAACCAGTTGAATTATCCAACTTTCGGTTAATTGTTCTAATGATAAGTTGTATTAGAAGTGCCTCTAGAAAATTGTAGTAGAAGAGGGTAATTTTTTTGTAAGCAAATTAATTGAAGTGCAAATGTGTTATTCTATACTAGCGTTGTGATGGACATTCTTTTATTGTCTTAATGCATATAAACTACAAATAATACTCTCTCCGTTTCTTTTTAAGTGTCGTTTTATAATAGTAATGCCAAATTAAAGAAGTGGATGTTTGCACCTTTTTTTCCTATTATATACCCTCGTTTAATCCACCAATAAATTCCTTTTTTTTTTTGCACAAAATTTATCACAATAAATTTAATGTGTTATCTTTCTCTCATGGCAAACAATTGTTAGTTACTCTCTCCTTCTCCAACAATTTTCTTTTTTGTACACACTTTATCTCTATCCCATAACAAACAATTATCAATAATCTAAGTATTGTACACATATTTTTTAGTAATTGTTAAGCAAAATAAAAATTATTCCAACTTCACATTAATCAAAAGTTAAGAAAAATTTAACTTTCTTTCAACTCCTTTAATTGAAAGCATGGTAGTCAATAGCGTCTGATAGTGGCGCTATAGCATCCGCGCGTAGCGTAGCAGCAACGAGCCGATGCGCTAATCGTTGCAGTGGTGCGGAATGAGATAGCGGCCGCTTCAGTAGCTATAGCGACATAGCGGAGTGGAGCGAATAGAAGCTGCTTCAATCGCTATTTGATTTTAGTTGATATTTTCCAAATTGACCCTATTTTAAAAATATTTTGAATGGTTTCCAAATTTCTAAATTGATTTTAGGGGATTTTGCTGATTCTTAAAACCAAATTGACTCTCTTGTATGGTTTCTATGTTCTTTTCTTCTTCCTCTGTTTTCTTGTTTTATGGTTTCTCTTGTCTTTATGATTTTTTTTATTTGTTCCTCTATCTTTCGTTTTTTGTTGTTTTGTTTTATAAATGTCTCATGAGATTTGATTGTTATATTTAATTTTATATTAAATATAGTTTTTTTTTTAGAAATATATAAGTTTGGTTATACTTTATACCATTATTAATCATGTAATTTGTGCAAAAATAATCAAATATCGGTGACCGCTATTTGTCATACTCATATACACTATCCTGTTTTTGGGGTCGGCTGCTACGCACCGCTATCCAAGATTGACTACTATGATTGAAAGTAAGACTTCAACTATGGTTTCAACCAATACTAGATTCACACTATGTGACATAGATTTGAATGTTGAAGATAACAAAAAAAAAACTTTGTTTTTTTTTTAAAAAAAAAACATTAGTTTTCCAAATATATAGTATTTAAGAATAAATAAACTTTGTTTGAATTTTTATTTTTTTTAGTTTTCCAAATACATTAATTAGTTTTATTGATAAAGATAAGAGTAACTGAGAAATGATATAGTTTTGTATAGATACATTATTGTTTGTGATAAAAATCCACAAACATCACTTTGAAGTGTTAAGCTTTACTTTGCATGGAGATGTTCACTCGTCTCTAAGTCAACATACCTTATGTAGAGACCTTGGAGAAAATGTCAATCTATGCAATGAAGGAGTTGTTGACCAAAAATAGGAAACTGAAAGACAATGAAATTGTTGCATTGACTATAGATTGTAGTGATATACTCCAAAGGAAGCTTCAATAACAATTAATGGGCTTCGAAATAATATTCTTCCGATAGTTTTTTTAATTGAATTTTTTTTACTGATGAATGATTGCATAAAGTGGTGAGTGTCTGAGATTATTTATAAATCATCAACAAATTCATGATGAGATGATGATCACAAATTGGTGATTGCAAAGAAAAACGTACATGTTTATGGCTTTTCTGGTATGTTAGCATGAATTTTAAATACTTGCTACTTTTTGCAAGTGTATTTCATTCATTACTTTTCTATAATATACCTAACTTTGACCTATATAGAACTAGTCAATGTGAGTTGAACTTTCTATTGTTTACAAATGAATGAGTGCTGACAAGTTTTGGTGTTTTAACTCAGACGTTTTACGTTGAATCCTCGTATTTGTTTGATATGTTTTATAACATGGATATGATCAAGGCAATTTTTTTAAATTGAGTACAAACACTTGTTCAAATATAGCCTACATTGTAAGAAACTGAGAACTGAAAACCCTTGGAGCCAAAATGTTAGAATTTGCATTAATTCTGGAAATGTCAAATTCGCTGGGTGAGCCAATATCAAACAATGAACATACCTTTTAAATTAAAATGCAATTTTTTATTCTTTTGAAATATAAAACCCTAAACCATCATTATTTAACAAGTGACCAAGCCCGTCAAATACTCTATTGCTCACGGTAAAATAATTTGCACCTCTTCTCTCTCAATGTCCACCTAGCTTTAAGATGAATTAACACAAGGCTAAAGTGCATTTTTCATCCCTTACGTTTTAAAAAGTTGCGATTTTGGTCCCCTATGAAAAAAAATGACAAAAGTGACCCCCTATGTTTAGGGAATTATGCTCTTTTGACCCTTAACATAAGGGAAATATGATCTTTTGACCCCTTATCTTTTCAAAAAGTTGCAATTATGACCCCTTTTTTGGGACACGTGGCGTCTTCTCAGCAATTTTGGGACGAAAGGGGCCAAAATTGTAATTTTTTTAATAGGGGGCCAAAATCGCAACTTTTTGAAACTTAGGGGTCGAAAAGTGCAGTTTAACCTTAACACAATGGTTTTGATCAATCTCTTGAATCAAAATCCTTTCCTCAAATTATAATCCCTCAATCTCTTAAGTTGATTCATAACCGTTAGAAGTTTTACTAGTCCATTAATTCTTATATAATAACTCAACAACTATCTATCTCTAACTTAATTTAATTTGTAAATACACCATTGTTCCCACAGGTAAATGATGACAGACTAGTGTGGAAATCTGAAAAGAACGGACAATATTCGGTAAGAAGCGCGTACCGTTTGTGTATGGAAGACATAGTGGATAATTCTCATCTTAGGAAGAATGGTCATTGGAGTGGGATATGGAAATTGAAAGTGCCTCCAAAAGTTAAGAGTATGGTTTGGAGAGTGTGTAGGGAATGTTTACCTACGCGTGTAAGACTAAATTGCAGAGGCGTTATGTGTCCGTCATTGTGTGTCAAGTGTAATGATACGCATGAAGACAGCTACCACGTTTTCTTCCACTGCTGTACAACAGTAGGCGTGTGGAGAGCTGCTGGTTTATGACATGTCATTGAACCGTTGCTGCACAGATTTGACGATGCACCAGAGATTATTTTTTCTGTGTTACAACACACGGCAGCAGCACAACAGGAATTGTTTGCAACGATTTTATGGAGTATTTGGAAGATCAGAAATCTTAAATTATGGCAACAAGAGAGTGAGAATAATCACAGCATTATTGAAAGAGCAAAGCATTTGCTTGAGGGTTGGAAATCTGCCAATAGAAAGAGGCAAGTGGTGCAGCAAACTGTTACAACAGCTGCTGTCACGCTGCCATCATCTGTGCAGAATGTGAACAGCAGCATTGCAGATGTCCGGTGGCAGAAACCGAGGCGTGGAAGAGTGAAATGCAATGTCGATGCCTCTTTTTCGACTTCTATGAATAGGTGTGGTATTGGAATATGCATTCGCGACGAAGAGGGGCAGTTTGTGCGTGCTAAAACTTTATGGTTCTCACCAATGTGCTCAGTGGATGTCGGAGAAGCTCTTGGATTGTATCATGCTATGCGGTGGGTTTATGAATTACGGCTACCAAATGTGTATTTTGAAGTTGACTCGAAGCGAGTGGCTGACTACTTTAATTGAGGCACCGGAGATATCACCGAATTTGGAGCTATTATGGATAGCAATATACAATTTTGTTCCACAAATTTAACAAACTCTCCAGTCGAGTTTATTAGGAGGCTAGCGAACGCAGTTGCCCATGAGTTAGCTCAGGCAGCTACTTCCTCACCTAGCTTCCGTATTTATAATGATGTACCGCTTTGTATAAACGATTTGATTGCTAATGAAATGCTATAAGCTTATTTTTCTCAAAAAAAAAACTTAATTTGTAAGTCAATCAGATTTCCTAATTTAACAACTATGGCTAGTAATCAATTAAATTACAAGATCAATTTATATAACTAAGATTCTAGGGCTAGTAGTCATACATAATCATATAAAATGCATTAAACTCAAGTGAAATTGAATAATACAAGGATTCCATTGATGTAAGAGCGAGTTTATACAAATCACATGAATACAACTTACAATAGATTCATCTCATAGCTTTATCAAAAAGGACTTAGCTACTCATAAATAAGACAATCAATAACAAAGGATAATTGAAACAGACATAAATCAGGACCATCTATTAGTTGGTTTGAGATCCAATGCGTGTTCCTAGGTCCTTGGCTGCTAACTATGCTCTCAAGTCTCCAAAATTTCGAACCCTTACTCGGAATTCACGTCTGGCTTTTATAGAGGCACTTTTTTAACGCTTCCATCGTGCCACATTACAACTCCAACGTGCCACGATACGTTCATTAATCATATGTGGCATCCTCATTAAACTCCCATTGTGCCACGATTTCTTTAAAAATTTAAATTTCAAATCTTGATGCTCCTCAAGACGTGCCACGATACAGGTCCATCGTGGCACATTTTTTCCAGTAGCTGCAGCTTCCCAAATATAACCAAAGTGTGAAAAGAGTTCTCATTACATAGACAAATGAATGCTTGGATGTATGTCTAACTTTATCAAGATGTTAGCACATTGCATGGATTAAGGGATACTACCTTACATATGAGCGTAATACACACTTTTTACTTGTGAGGATAGTGCTAGGTATATAGTTCAAACATAATCATGCTATTGACTTGGAATTTATGAAATATTACTTGTATTTAGGAGTTGTTTCATATTCATGTTATGATCCTAGGATAGTTGTGAATGTGAACCTTGCAAAGCAATCTAGTTGTATCATGCATGCTTTAAGTTTTCAAATTATTTGATTTATTAAAAAAAAAGACTTGAGAAATCTATTATGCATTCATCATTAAAGTATGAGAAAAATTATATTTTGAGTACTTTTGTTTGAGGAAAAATAAAGTTCTATGTTGGAGATAGTTAATTAGTGCCAAAAATCATGTTAATTTCCATATCACTTATTGACTTATTTTTCAAGTAATCTAGGTAAAAGCCCACAATTTACTGTAAATACATAACAATTGTAGTATTAGGCCAGGAAACTACTATTATCAATTTTCAATCACTTTTTGTAGGTCTTTGGTTTGATTTACAAAAGAACAAAGAATGTGTTCAAAGCAATTCGACAGAGAGTGCCAAGTGTTTATGAGCTAGAAGATTTGCAGAGCAAGCTGGGAGCGAGCATGGACACAGAGTTCCAGAGAGAAAGGCAAGAGGAGCTTTGATGGGCGAGTAACATTTCACCCAACAAAGTGTAACAGTTTTAGTGACTTTCAAGATAAGATGGCTTTTCCCTCCATTTGTAGAAACATTTGATCGATCGACAGGCAAGATTTCGTAAAGTGATGTAAAATTCAGGCAAGTGCACTAAATCATACCAAGTAATAAAGTAGTAAGTTAATCTTCTCCACAGGGATTTTAGTTTAACTTGGTAATTAGCGGAACTTATTTAGAAAAAAATAAAAAGAAAAGACCAAGTGGTTGTAGGATTTTAATTGTCCTGCCTAATGCGGGATTAGGTTTGGTTGATTCAGATGTTTAATGGTGATTCAGAATCCCTGAATCGCCCCCTTCTTCTTTGTTGGAAATTTAAGAAATCATTCATTTACAACTTGTCTTATTTTGGATTTAAGAAAGTAAACCATAACCCCGTTAAGGATCTGTGGACTTAGCTTTCCCAACAATTCGCCCTTGCAAATTACAAGGGTCCCAAAAGATGAGTTATAGCCCTAAATTCATACTAAGATTCAATTATATTATAAACTAAGCAATTCACTAATGTTTTGTTTGAATGGGGGTGAGGGTTGTCAGAATTTAGATTATAAACTGAATAAAAACTTTAGTAATGGAATCCAACAAATAAAAAGGGGTTCATCATGGAACCTAATCAAAGAAGTTTAGTTGCCCATGGCAACCGATATCATTACAAAACAATAAAAAAAAAATGCCTTACAGAGAACAACATGAGGATGGAGATCCTCTGCATTGAAGCTCCTAATGCTTGACCCTTTTCTTGTACCGCTAGCTTTTTGAATGAATAAAATAGTGTGTGAGGGTCTCTATTTATAGTGTATGATTAATTAGGGGGATAAGAGAGTGAAAATATAGTTTTTCCACCAAAAACTACTTGAAAATTAAGCAATCCACATTACCTAGTCGTTTCCATGCGTGGGGCACATAGTACGGCGCGCAGAGGTGCATTGAACAGCAACTAAAGCTGCTCCATGTGCAGGGCACATGGCCTCATGCGCAGCGGCGCATGGGGCAGCCCCTCAGGTGCATTTTCAACTATTTTCGACCCTTTTTCGCATGTTCGTTCACCTTGCAATGCATTGGAACTTGGAATGAGTTTTCTTCACTTTGTATTGTCTTCAAAAACTTACTCAGAACCATTGTTTCCGATCTTCATATCCCCTATCCTTCACGTGGTCTCTTGATTTTTCGATTTACATGATTTCTCACTACAAAACACTAAAAACAATACAAAAAGTTCCTCAAACCAATGACAACTCCTTTAATTGACTTCTAATTTGCCTTCAAATGAAAATAATCAAACTAAAAACATAGCTAAAAATATCATATGTTATTCCATCATCATCCTACGAAACTGCACTTTATAGTCCTCTATAAATAGCTTTGTAAAACATATTTCTATATGACATTTTAGTTCCATACACTTGTTTTTAGAGACAAGGGGTACACTAGAGAGAGAGGGAGAGAGAGAGAGAGAGAGAGAGAGAGAGAGATTGTTCTTCATCACTGGAGGGCATTTAGAGATTGGTTTCAAGCATCTGGATGTTTCTCCTTCATTCATCTTTGTACTAGTTACTCCACTCATGGGTAACTAATTCTCTCTCTGTTGTGAATAGGTTTAGTTAGATAGGGTTTCAATGCAATACTCTTGTTATAAATGATTATATACGATCGATCTTCAATACTGTTTATGATTTAATTATATTTAATGCTTTTTTCGACGTACAATCCAAAAACAAACTTTTGTTTTATAAAGTGCGAGACATCGACTTTCTATCAAAGAGATCCGAATTAAACCATTTGTAGATTCTAATCTCTAGGGTTATGTTTAAAATCATGTACACTATCTGATCATATGTCATTAAATTAATTAGCTATTTTGTTTTGCATCGGAATTTAATTGATACAATGAATTTTGTGTCGTTTTTCATACATGGAAACATATGATGATGAATAGGTGGAAATATAATTGTGTTTTAGAAAGTATATAATCGATCAAGAGAACGAATTGAATGAATAGTAGACAACGTCTAATCCTAGCACAACATTTTATTCATATTTTCAATATTTTTTTTATAATATTCTAATCATTGATTTAGAACATTAAATTAGAATATTCTCCACAAGGTTTGTCGGTCCGACTAGGAAACTAACTAAACTTGTAAAAAACAATAAATTAAAAAGAAAATAAATAGGGGAAATTTGCAGGTTTGATTTGATAGCGCAAAACAGTTGAGTTTATTGTTGAAAATAAAAGGTTTTTAATGTAGAGTTTAGCGGTGATTAGGATTCTTCGAATTCCTTTATTTTCTTGTTGGAATTAATGTAAATAGTTATCAATTATGAAGTAAGGGTTCTATTTAAGTGATTAATTCATAGGATTTTAACGTCCCTGCAAATGTCATATTGCTTGATGGACAAAATTGGCAAGTGCACCAAATCGTAACATGTAATAAAGTAGTAAGTTTATCGTTCTCCACATGGATTGTCATTCAAATTAGAAATTAGTAAAACTTATGTCAAAAAGTAAAATGAAAAGATATTTGAATAGAGTTGCAGGGTTTAATTGCCCTGTCCAGTGCAAGATTATGTTGGTGATTCAGATAATTAACTTCAATTAAGGAATACTTGAATCCCCCTTCGTCTTTGTTGGAATTAACTTAGAAAACAATCAAATATGTAATGACTACTGATGTTTTATTGAAACTAATATTTAAAAACTCCATTAAAACATCTTATGACAACGTATGTTCTGAGTTAACCTAGTTATATTGTGGCGTTCCCCAAAGAAGATAGTAGAAAACTTTAGATTTCAAACATGAATTTCATTAACGTATTAATTAAATAAGTAATTATAACCTCCACGAACAAAGAAATACTTTCAGGTTGTCAATCCTACTAATTCTATATGGATCAATTTTCAAGATTACCGATACATATTCTCAATTGAAAAAGCATTAAGCACAGGCAAGAACTATTTTAAAGCAAACACAAGAAAAAATAATTGAAAGAAAACTTTATTAATTGAGTCCAACAAATAAGAACGGGTTCATCTTAAAAGCCTAATCAAAGAGGTTTAGTTGCACATGACAACAAAAATCACAACAAAACAATTGAAAAACATACCCTAGAGAGAACAAGAGGATGACGGAATCATCCCTTAGATCTTTGATGATTGACCCTTGCCTTGAAGCGCTAGCTTTCTGAACGAATAATAATATGTGCAGGGGTCTCTATTTATAGCAAATGATTACTTGGGGGTTAAGAGAAGAAAATTGGAATTTTTCCACCGTTTTAGCTTGATAAACAAGTTGTAGGAAATTACTTCCTGTAGCCATGCGCTATTGGCGCATATAGGGGCGCATGAGGCGCATAACCATGCGCAAATGGCACATGAGGCATCCCCTGTGGGAAATCCTGCGTTTTCATCCCGTTTTCGATCATTCTTTTGTCTGGAAACTCCTAGAAACTTGAAATGAATTTTCTTCACTTTGTATTGTCTTCAAATACTTTCTATGAACCATTAATCTTCAATCTTCATATCCTTGATCCTTCACATGATGTCATGATTTGTCGATTTACATGATTTCTCACTACAAGACACTTAAAACACCTATGGAGTTGCATTATTTAGGATAAAAGTGAATTACAACGACTCGAGTGAAAACAATACAATATGTTCCTCAAACCATTGACAACTTATTTAATTTTCATCTTGTTGTCTTCAATGGCAAAGAAAAGTACTAAAAACATAATCAAAAATATCATATGATGCTCCGTCATCGTTGCTCCTCAATAACCCTAAAGGTTATGTGGGCTATATGGCAAATGGTCGTCAATCCTCTAGGTTTCCATATGCTCTAAAAATTAATTATAGGTGGGGACTTACACTCTCACATGTAATTGAAGTATAGATAGAGTAGATATTCCTAAGTTGTCATCTAAAGGAACCAGTTTTACACATGAATCTTAAAACTTCACCACTTACACTAACTTGTACTTAGTAGATTAAATGAATATGCCTAACCCTATCTTACTAAGGGGGAAGAATAAATTCATATGCAACGATTCTGATGTAAATCAAACACCAATATCGACCCACTTTAAGTTCAGTCACATGTCCAAAGTATGTCCTACTCCCTAAGGTTATGAAATCATTACGCATGTTGCATACAAAGATTAAATATATCTTAAACTTAACTGACTAAAAGAAATAAATTAAAAGAATCCAACAATTAAACAGACATTCATCTTAGAACCCTAATTAATAGGCATTTAATTAATGACAACTAAATACAAATTACAAATGAAATAAAGCATATTAAGAGAACAAAGGTTGAGGAGAGAGAATCCTCCTTTTGATGCTCCAAGTGTTTGCATTCCTTTTGAACCATCAAGTTCTGAATGAGAAATTGTGCATGAAAGCTCTTGTATTTATAAGCAAGTTTCTAGACGGGTTTGTGTTGAAAAATTGGGCTTTACCCACAAACGTGTAGAGAAATATCAACATTTTACTGATTTTTCACAAAACCCCCCGCTCCCGGCGCATGGGGCACGCGCGCCGTGCATGAGTATTGGAAACAATGATTTTGCTCATTGTTTGGCAAACCTAGGGCGCGTAGTTTCAGCTCCTAGTTTGACTTTGCCTTTTTCTTGGACATTGGAGTGCTTTCTTCTTCAGAATTGGTCTTAGGACCTGGGGCATAATTCCCACATTTTGTAATGCCTTTAAAGGCCTCTTGGATCTTTATTCGATGTCTTCCATTTCTTCATGATATGTCTTGATTTGCCGAATTACATAATTTTTCAAGAGAATATTTACAAAACACCTAAGAGTTGTTTGGTTTAGGGAAGAACTAGAATTACATGACTTGATATGAAAACATTACAAAATGTCCCTTAAACCATGAGAAACTTCCCTAAACTCCTCTTTATTGACTCAACTCACTACTAAAATGACTAAAAAACTTACTGAAAATAACGTAAGAAGATTTGTCATCTGGTGTAATTATTTGTTGTTTTATGACAATTATGTGTATTTGATATGCTTTATCTCATCTGATTATATTTTTGAAATGATTACTCACTTCATATGTTCCCATATGACTACTTGCACACTACTCTTTGTGCGGGTGGATAATAGGATGACAACTCCTGAAGAGGAGTTTGAAGACAAAGAGAATGAGTAATTGGCATGCCACCTTCACAGTAGATTTACATTTAGTTTACATTATCAATAAGTCTATTATCACTTATGCATGTGACATTTCAATTTATGTTCAAAGCAACTTTTGTACAATGTGACAAACTATTTTGATTGTACTCTTTAAATTTTCATGATATTCCACAAGTTCATTTATGTTATTCCATGGGTTTATTATGTGATAGAATATTATTGAATATTTATGGATATTTTTTTCCATACACAGTAATACTTCCAAATCAACCTGCTTGAGATACTAACAAATTTGATCTAATAAAAAAAAACCTACGGAGGTGGCTGCAAACACTTTGTAGAGACCTTAATACCTAAGCATGAAGTCAATTTCAAATCTAGTATTCTAGTAAGAGATATTCTAAAAATAACAAGACGTAAACTACAATATTTGTTTAACATAAATCTTTTATTTTCATGTTGATTCTTTCTCAGATCTATTTAATAAATTATGTCCATATAATTTTCCAAAACTGACTTATTCTTTTTTCGTCCTATAATACATTAGATTTTTTTTTTACCATTCTTTATACATTGGATACAAAACATTCATGCAATCATTGACCAACCATTAGTAACTAATTAACCCTTTATTATTATCCATTAAATGAACACTTGCAAGTTGCAAATAGTTACTTAATTATAGTGGGTCCCTACACTTACCTCTAACTATATATTATGAGAAGAAAAAAAAGATAAAAATGAGTTTGACTGATTTGTTCACATGGTGGCGCGTGAATTGCAAAGGAAAAATATTTCCATGCAAAAAGAAATTGAAGAGTGGGGAAGGGAACAGACGAGACCAAGAAAAGGTTCACTTGGTCGGGACACACTAAAAGCACAAATAGACCACCTTTATTTATTTCATTCCAATTCCAATATATATAAAAAAAAATCATTAAAAATATGAACCACATTCTTTACCTTAATCTATCATTCATTCACCAACTAATGTTATACTATTTTATAGCAGAATCATAATTAAAGTTTATGTTTGCCATTCTACCTCAAATTGCTAGCATAATGTATAGGTTGGTCAGCATACACACAACCCTATCTTTTTTGATTTTTTCTCTTATTATATAAAACATGACATATCAAGCTCAATATTTAGCTTTTTTCATGCACAAGGAGGGAGAGAAAGAGAGAGAAGCACTATAACAATTTCTTTTTCTAAGCACACTGTACTTACAAGGCATCAAAAAAGAAGCTTATGGGTTAAGAAACATCACCTTCTCAAAATCCTGAAAAGCAATAAAACAAAAAGAGAGCTATCGGGGAATGGGAGGGAAAATAATTAACTAGGAAAAAAAAATACATGAAATTTTATATATAAGTACTCAAAAGCATCTTCCTTTATTTTTAGCTTCTCATCACCACCTCCTTAACCCTTTGATCCCTCTCTTCTTTCTTTCTTTCTTGCTTTCTTGCTTTTTCTTTCTCTCTTCTATGTTCAACTCAACCACAAACAAAACACACACACAATCTCTCTCTAACTTGTTGAAGTGATTCTCTTCACTATTCTCTCCCTAAAAACCTTTCAACCTTTACAAAAGATAAAGCTCTTCAAGTGGAATAACCATGGTTTATACTTCTCTCCCACCATATATGGATCCATCCAATTGGCATCAACAGGTAAATCAACAAGGGTTCTTCAATTAGGTTTCATAAAGAAAGGAAAGAAAAAAAAAACTCAAAAGATAAATATTCGAGCTTTACTTTTGTTTATACCCTTCTCTTGAATATACCAAATATTTGATTTATGTATCTTTACCATTAATTTTATTTCCTTTTTTGCAGCAACCAAATCACCAAGTGGCCAATACTAGTGTCAACACTCCTCTCCTTATTCCACCACCACAGCCTCCACCATCGAACCTGACACCATCGCAGCCTCATGGAGGCTCGATCAGGCCAGGTTCGATGGCAGATAGGGCAAGGATGGCAAACATACCTATGCAAGAGCCTTTACAAAAATGTCCAAGGTGTGATTCCACCAACACAAAGTTTTGTTACTTCAACAACTACAGTCTCTCGCAGCCGCGACACTTCTGCAAGGCTTGTCGAAGATATTGGACAAAGGGTGGTGCCCTTAGAAGTGTCCCGGTTGGCGGTGGTTGCCGAAGAAACAAAAGGTCTAAATCAAGCAGCAACAACACCTCCAAGTCGCCGGCTAGCTCAGACCGCCAAACTAGCTCTACAAACAACTCTCCTGCGGTACTCAGTTCCCCAACGCCACCACCGATGAGATTCATGGCTCCTTTGCATCACCTTGGCGATCACCTCAGTGAAATAGGACTAAACTATGGGTTTTCTGGTCCAATGGGAGGTGTTGGAGACTTAAATTTCCATTTAGGAAGCTCTTTAGGTGGAGGCGTTGGTAACGGTGGTGGTTCTACTTCGATTTTACCAGTTGGTAATTTTGAGCAATGGAGGATGCCACAAACTCACCAATTTCCTTTCTTGTCAACTTTAGAAGCTTCTTCTTCCCATGGATTGTTGTATCCATTTGAAGGTGGTGGTGGTGGTAATGATCAATCCCATGTATATGGTGGTGTGTCTAAGGTATTATCAAATAATTCTAGTGTGAAAATGGAAGAGAATCAATCTAGACAATTCTTGGGAATGATCAACAACAACAACAACAATAACAACAACAACAATAATAATAATCCTAATAGTGAACAATATTGGAGTGCTTCTGCTGGTGGTGGTGCTAATAATTCACCTTGGACAGATCTTTCTACAGCTTATAACTCATCTTCAGCTACTACAAATTCCAACTATAGGACATAACTTTATTATGCTCTCTTTTCAAATCTATGTTTTCTATGTTTCTTCCCTTTTATTATTAACCCCAAGACAAAGTTTCAAACTCCACATATATGGTTTAGTACTTTGATTTATTTTAAGATAGAATGAAAACCCTAGCGATGTTACTTAGAATCTTATTTTTCCACTTTTGAAGTTTTAATCTTTATATTTTTATGTTTAATGTTTCATTTTCTTCCTTTTTTTTCCTTTAATTTTTCTTCTAATTATTAGGTTTAGGGTATGGTCTGTATGAGAATGTTTACTATAAGGAATATTAATATTGTGAGTTCAAAATTAAGAATGAATATTATTGTAGTAGATGAAAAATGATGTTTGTTCATTGGTTATCACTTATCACAAATCTATGGAATATTTTTTTAATTTCTAAGGGTGAAACATTTAAATTGAATGAAGATGTTTATGGTATATAATTTTTTTTGTTGAAGGTGTTTCATTGTCAAGAAGATTTGGAGGATATAATGTGCTACACTGAAAACCGTAAACACCAAAATCATAGATATTCTGAATGTTGATTTCAACGCAATTTTTTTTCTCAATCGAATTTTGACTGGTCTTAATCAAATTTGTGAATCATTGGTTGGTTTGGTTTTCATAGTCAAATTGAGCACATTTATACTGTTCTTTTTAAGATTCAGGAATTTCCTTGTGAACAAATAGTAATAAAGTATGAGTGGTTGTTAGAGAATGTTAATTTATTAAATTTAATATTATTATAAACCCATGTTGTCTTTCTTATTGTTTGTGTACATTTCTCATGTATTTATGTAGTGGAAAAGTGTTATTTTATGGCGTTAAAAAATGGATTTTATGTTAATTTTTCCTTTCAGAAAGTTTATGTAACGACGACTGAAACTTTTTCTTGATGTTAATATCAAGTATCATTATGCCTTTAAATATAATTCTCTAAAAATATTCTTTTTTCAACTTAGTATGTTGTTTTATTCCTCTTTTTTTTTTTTTTTGCTCTTTTGGTTCTTAAACTGCTTTACTAAGCATATACAAGAGTATATCTAATCCAATATGCAAGAAAACTTTTAACCATTTCTCTAATATATAATTAAAGACAAATGTGTGTTGCTTGTTACGTACATGATGCTAGATATATGAACTTTTACCAAACTGGTGTGGTCCAAATGGTCCAAAGACTAGATATATGAACGTAAGTTCGTGTCTTATATGTGATCACGAGTTTGCTTTCTATAGTTCATGTCTATGTAATTCACCATTTGAATTTCTCAAGATTCCTAAATGATCAGTCATGTTAAACAAATATTTATATTTGTCCTCGTGAGTTTAACTCAATTGGCAGAAATAATATGTAATATATGCAAAGTCTGAGGTTCGAACTCTAGCCATCACAAAAAAAATATTTATGTTTGTTTTTCATCGTATTCCGTAAATGAGGTAATATTGTAAGGGTGTGTCTAATATGAACCTCTTAGTAATGGTTCAAAGGTGGACAGTTACGGTTTTGAATAAAAAATAAATTTTATAATAATAAAAAATAAAAAAATATTTTATTAAAATTTACTGAACTTAATTAATATCATACGAACCCATGTTTAAAATATTATCGGTTATTAAATATGAATATTTTTTTCAATTGGACGAATTCCGTCTCAGTTTGACATATTAAATGAGATTAGTTATTTCCACTAAACTCTTCTCTCTATTGGTTGCCCAACAAAGAAATTTAACAACCAAGAGGTTAATTGATAACTTTATCACAGTTTAAAGAGACTTTGAAAGTAGTTGAATGTTTTCATCCAAATATACCTTTATCATGTTTAGGGTGTGAATGAAAGATTTACATAGTAGTTTAAGAATTTGAATAGTAAATTAATTAATCATTTTACTCAATAACAACAACCAAAACATCCCCTCAAAAAACAACCAAAACATAATTTCAATTGGTTATGATTACCTCATAGTCAATTAACTTGAGCAATTATTTGACCAATCAGTGGCGAATTATACATAGACCCCTGTTTGGGACAAACTCCAACAACCTTCTCATCAAAAGGTTGTACTTGTCATATTTGCAGTAAATGTTTAATCAAATTTGGAATTTTCTTTTGCATTTTCATGAACATGGTAAATATTGTAGGATTCTTATTCTGCTAAGGTGTCATTTAACTTGGACCAGTTGAAGAATTGGTCTATACGGAACCTTCTCTTAAGCCCTGATGTTGTTGTTTTTACATGATAAGAAGCTCTTGGTCATAAGAGTTTGGATACAATATTTGGCCACACTCATATATATAAAAGTACAAAAGAAAAAAAAATTAATTAACTAATGTTTATTTTTTTCAAATAACTATATGATATATATTTTGATGTGCGTTCAAATCTCCTGTTCAATTGTTTATGATCTTTCAAATATTTTTCTTATATGATATTCTCTGCGTCTCAAATTATATGTCGCTTTAGAAAAAAAATTATTTTAAATTATAAGTCGTTTTACAATATCTTCTTCATTAATGTTACTTTTTATATTATATCACTAATTATTTATTACTCTCTTCTTTAAATTATATAATTTATCTTTTTCATATCATTTATTAAGAACGATTTTGTAAAATAATTAATAATATCTATTTTTTATATAAAATTAATTATATTTCTTAATACGTATGAAATATTCAAAATGTCTTATAATTTAGAACGGACTAGAAGAAAAATGATTGTGATGTTTCATCCTATCCAACCAAAACTAGCTAGAGATAACTAATTGAATGAAGCCAAATTTAGTACTTCAAGGAATTGCAGCTGTTGTATAATTCATGAATGATTAAATATATTTTCCCAATGGAGATTCAAATCTCAGTTTCCAATTTAATATATAAAATGTTTGAATACTGTAACTTAACAAATCCTTCTTGAGTTTAGTGACTTCCAACACAACAGAGAATATTTATATCATTAAAAATTGAACAAGTAGAATTTTGCATGAGAGCAAGCCTTCCCTTGCCTGCTTTTCCCTTTAATATTATATAGTAATCAAATATTGAGCATTTTTGTCCCATGAAACATGATTTTAGGGTCCCTACTTCTAAATTCAACATTTTTTTGTAAAGTAACCTAATGATTAGAGGTCACACAATTTAATCGTGGAGAAGTGGAGTGTTTGAGGTTCAAACACCAACCCCTACATATAATATGTGATATCTCTACCAACTGAGCTATGCTCACGGGGATCTAAATTCAGCATTTTAATCCTTTTGTTAAACAACTTTCAATGATTATTTTCACAACTTAGTTTGGGGCTTATTTTTTATGACATGTGGTATTCATTATTCTGTAAAATCACATTTAATGATCGTTGATTTGGACTAGAAACTGTGAATTTCAGAAGAATTGAATTACATCGTAGTCTATGAAACTTAAAACAAAGGTAATCAAGGTTTTGATTCAAATTAACAATGTCACATCATCAAATGTAATTCTAGATTATTAATTAATATGACATATCTTAAAAAATAAACCCCAGATTGTGAAAAGAAACCCTAAAACTTATGAAACAAAAGGGATTAAAATCCTAGATTTGGAAGAAAAAACGAATTAAAATCTTATTTCACTTAAAATAAAGTGATAGAAAGTCTTTTATTTTTTTAATTACGTATCCGACTCAAAGATCGATTAATCGAGAAACCAACTTCCGACTCAATATAGGAATTGTTGACACTTTAGACATTCGAATTTGAGATATAGAGATGAGCACACTTCTAGATCTCAAGCTTTCACCATTGAAATAACTCAGAGGTCATAATCAAAAGTGTATTAAGTCTTGATTATTTCACCAACACCAGACCTTGGTTATAAGTTAGTGAAAACTCTTATATATTCACTCAATTGAGTCACATTTACTTTTTAAAAGTTAACTATTTTCAAGTAAATTTATGTTTTACGATCTTCTTTGTTTTATGGATATCGGTGCCAATTTTTTCTCTTGGTATCATAAAAATTCTTATGATTTTGCAATAACATTTAAGGACTTGGTGTTTTTTTTTCTTAAGAAATGGGATTAATTTCTCGCTATTTGTGGCAGAAACATTGAAAAGCATAAAATGCTAAATGTTATTGCAAAATCATAAGAATTTTTATGATACCCAAGAAAAAAAATGGCACCGATATCCATAAAGCAAAAAAGATCATAAAACTTAAATTTACTTGAAAATAGTTAACTTTTAAAAAGTAAATGTGACTCAATTGAGTGAATATATAAGTGTTTTTACTAACTTATAACCAAGGTCCATTGTTGGTGAAATAATTAAGACTTAATGCACTTTTGATTATAACTTCCGAGATGCTTTAATGGTGAAAGCTTGAGATTTAGAAGTGTGCTCAACGTAAATTTAATTTTTCAACGTAAAAAAATTACAAAAAAGTTTAATAATCAAGAATTTTACTACTTTACCCTAACAAGCAAATATAGAAACGAAGAAAATATAATTAGAGAATTTAAATTACTTAAAATTCTAATTTCTCTTGTAATTTCTAATTAGAGTATTCAAATAGACTCTAAAGAATGGGGACCAGGTAAAATAAACATAGAAATCCAATCTATTTATTTTTTGAAATGGCCTATACTTTTATGACATAAATCCAATCTATTTATTTTTTGAAATGGCCTATACTTTTATGACATAAAAAAAAAAATTAAGAAATCAAAACCTCCAACTCTTTTTAACTTTTATCTTGAACCATTTGAGCTATCCAATATCTACGTAGAAATCTAGAGCTATCCAAGTAATCGTGCAATTCACCGGATCATGAGGTTAAAAATTACAATATGGATAGTATTTTGGGTGCTTGAGATCAATTGGTTATGCCTTTTTTAGGTCAAAGGATTTCATATTTAAGAAAGGTCAAATCTTCAAGCCAAACGATATCAATATTATACGATATCCCAAACAACTTTGACCAAAATATTGTGTTTAATTGAGTTTTGGATTCCTCATATGTAAATTAAATCTTCCAAAATATTTTTTGTCATAATATAAAATTCCTCTCAAAATATGTAAAATAAGTTTATACCAACGTTTAATGAAATATCACTATTTAAATATGTAATATTACAATTTTTTTTTTCAATATTTGTACAAATATCTAAATAGCAAGATCTAATTAATTGGACGTCTATGTAAATTATTTTGCGCAGTTAGTACAAAAAATTAAGTTCTTTAAATTATTTTTCCTTAATATATATTTGATGTCAAATAAATTATTAAATATCATTAATTTTGAAATCATATTTATTTTCAATTTATTTTTCTATATTTTATTATACTGGATCTATTGCAGGAAAAAAAAATTCAAATATATTATATTTATAAAATGACAATTTTGGATCAAATATATTATTACAAAACTATTTTAAAAAATTATTAAAAATAAGTTTAAAGAGTAAACCAAAAATTTTCTCAAAAAATAAAAAGAGAAAGAGAGAACTGTTTGTCAGTATATTAGTTGGACTTGGACCACAAAAAGTGGGAAAAAGAACCTTGGTGGCTGTTACCGGATCTCCTTGCACACGCTCCCATGCAGCATGGATATTTGTGGCTTTCAACATTCATGATGAAAGTGATGAATGGAGGAATTTTTGTGGCATTTGGATTCTTTGCAGTTGTAAAAATGATTTGCATTGCACACAAAATTACATGTGTTATGTCATATATATATTTTTTACCAAAGGTATTTAACAGTCCAAATAAATGAATCCATTAGATGTATAACTGCATAATTAAGACTTAATTAGGGTTGAGTACTCCTTGTAAAATAAAATTCTTTTGATTAGTATCAGAAGACCAAAGGAGAGACTACCCTTACTCTTAGTGTTTTATTTTAATGAAAAATGAGCAAAAACTTATGAAACAAGAGTTACAATAGTATATAGTTATTAAAGAACAGGGTTGATGGACATTTTTCACATGGAAGGGTAGCGGGCTGACATTTGAATAACATCTCAGATTGAAGGGTACAGAAATGGTGAAGACAATGTGAAAATTCTTGGAGTGGTTTAGCTTCAAGTGATTATACTCTTTATAATGGAATATGATAGTTGCTTAGAACTATAATTGTCGGTGACGACAATGGAAACAAATATATCATTTTCAATCTATTTGGAGATTGTGGTGTTGGTTGATAATATACATGTTGAAGAAGTCTCACATTGTTTAGAATTGTAAAGGAATATATAGGGAGACCAAAGCTACAATTCTTAGTTACAACAAGTCCGAAACACTTTAAGCTTGTATCTAAATTTTTCTTTTCCCTTATATTCTTGTCTTAATGTGTTGTAAGATGTAGTTATGTATTTGCTTTGAAGGGCCCTGAGTGTATTGTGGTCGGTGGATGTTTGAGAGCAGTATATGTATTGTAAAATTTCTACATAGTGTTATTCTTCGGTTATCGTTAGGCAATGATCATAGTTTTATAATCTAATTTTAGAGTTTTCATGTTATGTTCTTGTATTATAATTATTATCATTTATTTTTTCTATGTCGATTTTTCCCAGCACAACTCTTAGTTATGAATTTTTTAGTTCTCTTGCCTCTTAGTTATTATGCATATTGTGACTTGGTGATGTACTGGCTTTGTTAGTTGTTTGTTTATGCTTTTATGGGTGGCATAGATAGAGCAACATTTTTGTAATCTTTATTACTTTTATCTAACCATGTCTTGTGTTGAACAATAAATTTAAGAACAAAAATAACATTTGAAGTTAAAAACTATAAATTATAGCTTCAAATCCGAATTAATTCTCTAAAAGCACATCAATTCTTTTAGAAAACATTTAAATATATCATAATCAATTCTACTCATCTAGAATCAATTTCAATACTTTCAAAAGCGAAATCAAACATACACCAAATGTATTTACATGACTCGCACTACTAGAAAAAGCAAAATTAGCGAGGGAAATTAGTGACGGAAAAAATGAAATCTCTCACAAATTTCTTGGTCGCAAAATTTAGTGACGGAATTAGAGAGGGATTTCACGTTTTCCCTCACTAAATATCCCTCACTAATATTTGTTTTTTTAGTAGTGTCGGTCTTGGTTAATGAAAATACTGGATGACCTTTTTTTTTTTTTAAGGATAAAATACTAGATGACCTTTGTAGTTCAAGATATTAAGTCAAAAGAATATAAATAAATTATTGTGTATACTATAGAGTGCATGAGCTTTAAAGCTTTCATGAATAAATGAGAAAAAAAGGGAACTGATTGAGATTCAAAGCAGTGATTCCTCACGTTCCTTCCACACATGTTTTTCAATCATATACACATGAGCCAGGAATTTTGATTTGTTACCCTTATTATCATTAGTTAATTGAATACACTATATATATTTCTTAAAAGGAAATAATTGTGTTAAGATACCAACACCTCGTTATAGCTGCTTTCCCAAATTGATCAATGGCATGAGGTCCCCAACAGTAACCCCAACTCAACACATAAAGAAGCTAAAAGATATATAGGATAAGAAAAAAGAAAATTAACCATCACTAGCTCATTTTCATGTCTTCTATCAAAGATAAAGTTGCTTACATATTCTGTCTTACATATATGTGGCACAAAACACATCTTGTAATTGATATATATAGTTCAATGTTTGATCGTCATCAAATTTTTATATCCTTTATTACCCTAAAAAGGAAATGACTTGTATCTTAATTAATCTAAACTAAACCTTTATTTTGATTATTTTCAAGTGGTAAAGGTTAATTCCTTGAGTCAAGAGCGATATTAATTAATCATTCTAGATATGTTTTTTTTTTCTTTTTTAATTAAGCTGGTGAGCTTAAATTATGGATGACAAAACTCTTTTTCAATAGTTTCAATGTTTAAGATTCGATTCAAACCCGAGATCATGAATTAAACTTGAAGAATACTTGGAATATCTCATCTAAGCACAATTAATGGATTAAATAAATCAAATGATATTAATTTCATTGTGTGAATAACCCTTTTAGGCTTTAAGCTATATAATAGAGAAAAAGACATGTAACATAAAGAAGGAAATGCTATTGACCAAAGAGATTCTTTGTCACATTTCTCCTTTTTAAGTCAGCATATGGCAATGGCATCCTATGAAGCATCTTGCGGACTTCCTTCCAATACTCCATCTTTAAACTGAAAAAATTCATATTGAAAGCTGAATACAAAATATTCTCCAATATTAATCAATGTATAGTTATCATTGATTCTATGTATATATAGTTATTTTGAAACGACGTGCAAGAGTGAGAAAAAGTTAAAAGTTCACTTATTTAAAATTAATTTGGAATAAAGACGTTTATTCCCTGCAAAAAGCTTATGATTGAGATCAAATTTTCAAATTAAATATCAACTTTTTTAAGTCTGAAACTCATTAAGACCATGAAGTAACTAATAAACAAATTGTATTAAGTGATTGTTTGAAAATAATTATAAAAAATCTTGAGTAAAAAAAAAACATTGAAAATACACTTTAAGAGTCAAAATGGTTCGTGCATGGTTCTAATTCGTCACAACAAGATTAAGAAAGAGCACAAAAAGAACAAGAAAAAAAAGAGGAAAAAGAGATTAAATAAATTGATGCACAAAAAAGTGTGACATATTTTGGCTAAATAAACCCTCTCATCAAGTAATGGTGAAGATCAGAAAAAGAAAAATTGGATACATCTAATCAAATAAAATTGTTCCGTCATGGACTCAAATTAATGTATATATTGACTAACTTTAAACCTAGAAAATGTGGTTCGTAATAGATAACAATTTTTAAGCATGTATATGTGTGCATACCTTTTGCAAAGTGGCTTGTCGTGTTCTTCATATAAAAAAACAAATATACCACTCAATTATTTTCGTCCCTTTCATTCAAATAAACAAGTGAACATGATTTTGTTGTCATACTGTCCGTCTTTCAATTATATATGATATGATCCAAAGAGTTGTAATAATGTTTGATGTGGAATTTGGGGTCGTAAAATTTGTTTAGTTTCATATGCTTTTTGCATGGGATATGTCAATGGAAGCTTGCGTGAGCATGCACTAAATCAGAATTTCTTGGCAAGGAATGTTTATCCATTTTTCCGTACATGAAGAAATATGCAATAGTTTGTTAAAAATAAACATGAAATAATCAAATAACAACCACTCCATGCAGGTATATAAAATTTACCAAATTTTATTATGAAATATTCTTTATTATTTTTTTTTTTTGCTAAATTACTCTTTTTGGCCCTTCAACATTTACAAACTGAGAATAAATTCCCTAAAAAAAAAAAAAGATTTACAAACTGAGATTTAGCCTTTCCATTTTCAAAACAACACTTTTGATCCCCAAACTTAACCCTTTTTGCAAAAGAAACATGCATATTTATTTTTACCAAGTCAATGCTAGTATTGGAGTCAAAATCGCTGGTTTTGGCAAGTTGAGAGGTCAAAAATATAATGTATTCGTACAATAAAATACACATACGGCATTGAATCATTAAATTTAGTGTCCACGTATGATGGTTCTGATCAAAATTAATAGTATGCCATCAAAAGTTTGGGAGTGAAAATCGCCAGTTTCTGAAAATAGGGGGCCAATCTAACATAATACTTTAGGCTAATTAATTACAATTGAAACGGTTTTAGGCCTCTAATTTGAGTTGTTTCTAGTTTAATCCCTTTAAATTTCTTGAAACGATTTTAGTCCATCAAAATTTGTAATTGTTTCAATTGAGTCCCTCTTTCCCTTATCATTAGTTTACACTCTCAAATTCTCGTAATCTATTAAAAAAGTTTGAAAATTTTAATTATTTTAAACATTTTTTTAAAAGGAAAAGAGTATGCTTATAACATTTCATTAAAAATAAAAGAGATTATACAACGAGGTACATGGTAATGAATAGAGGGACTAGTGGATAATGTAGCAACCCCAACAAGGGTGTGAGCTACCTCGTTTGTTTGTCGCTTGTGTGAATTTCGTAACATCAACCCGACGATGGTTGAAGGCATTTGTTGTAATCTTTGAGTCCAAGGCGAAATCGACGTTATCGAATTGCATGTCACTTAACCATTGTAAAGCGTGGAATAAGCCCAAGGCTTCACCCACGACAACAGAACACATACGAGAGAGGGAGACGATTTTAGCCAGTACAAAAATACCTTCCTCATCACAAATATATATGTCAATACTTGTTATATTCAATTTATCCAAAAACGAAGCATCGACATCACATTTGAGACGGCCTCGTTATGGGTGTTGCTACATAATCAAAGTCATACCACTCGTTGTAGTAGAAGAATTTCAAGTTGTGCATGAATCGCCTTGTCATACTGGTGTTGTTGTTGTCATCTGATCATTACGAACTGAATTTGTTGAAGTGTTGTTTCAACTAGCTCCCAGAATAGTAGTGTTTAGTTGCATACCATTCCTCCATAAGGTGACATGCTCGATCTACTACCTGAGCTCATGTTTCTATGGCATCTTGCCAAAAGTTGATATTTCTATGCTTCCAAAGGCTCCGGAGGACACCTGCAAATCGTCAGCCAAATTCTTGCGAGAGTTGATGTAACAATTCAAAGATGGCATTGAGTGCTGAATTCTTTTCGAGAAACACCTCGTGAACCGAATTCCAAAGACCAATCCTACGCTAAATTCTTCTACGCACAAAAGATATTGAATTAATATTTAATTTTATTCAATAAAAGATTATAGTGGTAAGCTTGAGAGAGAAAATGATCGATAAGATTTAAGTTATAATCTTTGAATTAGATTATTAAAAAAAGTACTATAAACTAGTGATTTCCACGGTACACTCAAAAAAATTAAGTGTACCGGTACACCCATATTTAAATGAATAGTTTAATGAATTATTTTTTTTAGAAAAAAAAATATTTTTTATCGGTTACAATTATAATAGTTATATTTTATTTCTCAAAATTGTTAGCAAATCAAAATTCAACTTTTTTTAATTTTTATTACTCATAATAATGAATATTGATTATTTTTTCGATAAAATGTTAAAAAATTAGTATGATTCTTATAAATAATGAAATGATGTTTTTTCTTATGAAATAATATTTTCTAAAATATAAAAGTCGACAAATATCTCTTTGTTACATAAAAATGATCGTTAACATATTGATTTATGAAATATGTGTACCGTAGAAACTTCCCTATAAACTAATAAAAATAAGTTATAAGAAAATGATAGTTTCCGAACAAATTTTGTTTAGTCATATGAACATATAAGCTATACTAATATCTATCAACAAAATGTTGTGCATAAATAGCGATAAAAATTGAATCTCACACGACATATTTAAGATAATTTGTTACTCCTTCCGTCCCAGTTTAACTGAGTCAGTTGACCATTTCATACAGATTAAGAAAATTGTATAAATGAAAAAGAGATAACAATGGTTTTGAGTGTCTTAGTCAAGTATTTGTGCATTATTCTTTATCATAAATGTAAAGTTAGAGTTATAATTGAAAAAAAGTAATTAATTTTGTATTAAAAAGTGAAATAGGTCAATATTTTTAGGACAATATTTTTTTACAAATGGCTCTGATATTATAGAACGGAGGGAGTATTACTTATTAGTCAACCTTACCACACGCATCATGTTAGTATATTTATATATGGACCCAATTCCGAACAATAATGTCATTGACATATCTTGCTTTTGCTCTCAAAGACATTCATTCATGAAATAAGAATAATATCAACTAAAGCAGTTTTATTCAAGCATCTTATCCTTGAAAGATGAATCACATAACCATGCCCCCACGAGCAACAATGATTCTATAACATACTATCTTTGTTGAAATCGACATCGAGGCTTGTTTGATTCTTAATAAATTCATCAACTAATAAACTTCCACTTGCAAAAACAGGTGGAAAATAATATCATGTATTGTGCCAATTCGGTCCCAAATTTGTGAATGAGACATACCACCAAAAGACAAGAATCTTATCAATTAGTAGTCTCATAGAGAAGAATATGAGGCTAAAAAACTGTTAAAGGGACATTCAATAGCAAAAAGGAATTCCAGTATGAGTTTTTAGAGGAAAAAGTTATAAATTTTCTTTCTTACAACATATATCTTAGGTCCTTTTACGGCACGCCACATCTCAACTGGTGTTTTTTTCCCAACAAAGGAGGCTCTTATTTCAAGTTCAGGAATTTCATAAATCTTTGGCATTGTTTAAAATCTCATTAAACTACTTCATTTCATTCCACTCTATACCAATAATCTAAACATAACAGTAACGGTTTTAATACTAAAAAACAAAAGTGGTATGTGGCGTTGATCAACCTCACATTTGCTATTTTGACTTGCTTGATTAACTTTTGGAGAGAAAAGAATATTATGCATCTTATTTTACAGGTGGGTTCACTAAGTCAATTTGATTTAAACAGTTCAAAATTTGAAAGTTAATTCATACCTACACAAGCATATGACTTTTCACTTGCGAAGTTAAGTCACTTTGCACCTCAAGTTTATGCAACAAAGACACATTAAATAGAGACATCAACTATCAAATCATCAGGAAAACAAAAACATAGATAAAAGAACACTTCAGTACCAGAAATCTACCTGTAATGAATCTCGATGTCACACACATGCAACCTCAACTATTCTTGGGAAAAAAAATTACACATAAATGAAATTTCAATGCAAATGATGGGTCTCTAAGAAGATAACCCAAACAAACACTAAAATAAGTAATCATGGGCACCCAATATTTTTAAACAATGAAACAAATATTTGTACCTTAACTAAAGTCAAACAGTTGCCTTAACACTTGCTACCAGCTTTCCAACAAAAGTGATTAAATTCAACAAAATAATTGGTTGACTACTATCAAATTTTCCTTTTAACTAAAAAATAAAAAGGAAATAATGTTGACCCTTTTCTAGTAATCTACTGTTACGTCATATCCTTCACTATCTATATCAGCATCAGCAATATACAGAGACAACAGCAGCATCAAAAACCTAGCTGACAGTTGCCAAGTATATTAACAATGGTCTCTAAATGTCCAACAACTCAAGAAGTTGTGCAGCTTTTCGCTTACCCCTTTCTGAGCCGTTTTTTGCCAGTTCCAAGAGAGGATTGATCACTCCGAGTGAAGTGACGGTTGATCGGTGTAGTGAGTTTCCCCTACAGAGGTGCACAAGCACTGAAGTTGCATTCTCTTTGTTCTTAGAAGATCCATTAATGATTAATTCTACCAAAGTGGAAATAGCATTGGCAGATACAATTGCAGCTTTTCCATCAGGGTGGCTAACTATTATATCCATGATTGCCAATGCCTCATCCCTCATCTCCCCCGCCATTAACATTTCAATCAACTTAGGCACAATACCGGCCCTAATAACACGGCCTTTGTTCCCATGGTATAAACAGAGTTTGAATAGTGCTGTTGCAGCATCAACTTTTCCTCTTTGACTTCCTTCACAGAAGAGAGTAACTAGTGCCTCGATTGCTCCAGATGCACCAATTGCCACTTTGTTCTGATCCGTAGCAGAGAGGCTGAAAAAGGTGGCTGCTGCATTTTCACGAGCTGCCATACAGCCATTTTTTAGCACATGAAGGATTCCCGGCAAAGCCTCGGAAGCCATGATGCGCTCTTTGTTTTCATCGCAGATAGATAGATTGAGAAGAGCAGTAACAGCTTGCTCCTGGGTGATAGCATCAGGCACATAGAGGAGAACAACAAGGAGGGGTATAGCACCAGCTTCACCAATCAACTTTCGATTTTGACTGTTGTGTTTGGCAAGAAGACGGAGCTCCCCTGCAGCAAAATGAGGATAAAGAGACTCAATTATAGTAAAACATCCGTTGGAAATGTGGAAGGATGAGGGTTTGAGAGATCCTAACAAGTATTATTCTCAAACTATAAAGATGTTAAAAAGACAACATAACTCCTTTTACTACAAATTAAAAAGATCCCTTCATTGGATGAATGGAACACTGCAGACAGAAGAATCCTATTTCATAGTTATGTTCCTTTCACAGCAGTAGCACCCACAGAGCCAGCAGTCTTACCCCTCAAAGACCACAATCTCTTGCTCGAAAACCCCCTCCTTCCTTTAACTACCCACAAATCCCTTCAATATGCCCATTTCTAGCATTAATCAATCTAATAAAACCTTAAATTTAATCTATTATATCCAAATCATTTTGTTGTCCTAAAATGGATGGAAAAATTATTCTAGTTTCAGTTATTTGGAGAAAAGAAATGACCATTGTGCAATCGCAGATTGCATTGAAATTTGTTAAGAATCAAACACCTAGCAAACTGTCTCTACAAGATTTAGTTGGTTCTTTGGGTTTCACACCCAGTGAATATGTGTAAGTGCGTGCAGGAAAGAGATCAAAGAATAAGTGTGTCTGGTACAATGCTCACCTGCTGCACAACGCTGATCCTCAACATTACTGCAAGTAAGTTTCCTCATTAAGGTATCAAGATTTATCAATTCAGAATAGCCGTCTGATGTTTCCTTACAGAGCCAGAAGTTTCCTACCCTTCTAGGTGGTTCCACTCCATTTGTCTCGCACCAATTTGAAATCAGGCTGTATAAAGCATGGTTAGGTATGAGGGTGGGGCTGGAAAGAATCTGCTGAGTGATGGGACATGTTCGATGCCCTGCATCAATCCATTTCTTTATGCAAGCTCGTTCATATGTCTGCAAAATGGGTGAAGATTACAAAGTTTCTAAACATGAAAATTTGTAAATAACATCATACAAGTCTCTTCAAGTTTTAAAAAAAAATTGGTTTCTAATAAAGCACTGCTATCAACAGACCTATAACTAGGGGCAGCGCCTCTCCTTTGATTATTTCAATGTTTACTATTTTTCCTAAACAGTTACATGACTGTTCTACTTACCCTCATTTCAGTGCAGAGAAAAGATGAATTTTGAAATCTAAAATATAGTCCTGGCTTTCCAAACAAGGAAAAAAAAATTAAATAAGTTGAGTAAATCCCATGCAGAAATAAATTCTCAGGGAAATATTTCATGCCTCAAGCATTCTCGGAAACTGGTACTGAATCCCAACTGTCGTTCTAATTATCACTGTTATACCATATGCGCATTGACAGCTATTCTCTCATAGGCTGTTAAACTGTTATTTTTAAAACAAATTACTGTTTCAAATTTAAGATTTATACATAACGTTATATTACTCTTACTTTCAAAAGGAAAAGAAAAAAGAAGCAAAAAACTGGTATTATATTCAGAATTTCCAGTAGTAACTTATATTAGTCTGTAAAAAAATATCCATTTGGTCTCCCAAGTATATCTATCCATAATCCATTATACAATCTATTTTATAAGGTAATCAGATCGTCAACAAACACATGGTTATTTTTATTCAATTGTATCAAAGTATTTTAGTTTTGGAAAGTCAATATAACTAAAATAATTAATGATATGAGCCTTGATCACAGACACGACGATATGCTAGTAATATTATAGGCAATATTAAATGTTTTGTAGCAACTGATAGTTGACACTACCAGATTAAACTATTATTAAATTTATTTTTAAATAATACAACAATAAATAAAGCCAATAATCAACTGATAGTCACAGATTCAAGTCTTGGAAACCGCCTCTTGTGTAAAAAACAGAGGAAGACTGCGTACAATACACCAAAATGGTGGGACCCCTTCCCAGACCCTGCATATGCGAGAGCTTTAGTGCACCGGGCTGCCTTTTTTTTTAGTTTTTGAACAACAATTACAAATACAAGATTAATAGAGGATAACCCTCAATAATATTTATTTTCTGTCTTTATAGCTCACTTTATTCAAGCTATCAATCCTTGACCTAGACTACTAGAATCTTCATATCAATTTTTTCAAGAGTTATGTTCTTCATTATTCTTGCAGTTGCTTACAGAGAAATATTCTTGGTTATTGATTGCTCTTTAAAATTTATAATTTAAATCCATAGGATCATGTAAACTTAACAATACAAAAGAAACAAAACCAATAAGTACTTTTAAGCTACCATTCAGAAAAATCGCACGCCATAGCACAATGGTTTTTGACTTCCAAATACTAATTACTAAGAACCTAAATCTATCAGTAAGTTATGAGATATCTAAACTTTTACCATATTTAAAGATGATAGAAATAAAAACTAATTATTGAGAAAATAAATAAGCAATTAATTCTCAGGTACAAACCTGCCCTGTGGAAATGATAACAGGATCTTTCATTAGGTCAAGAGATATTGGGCAGCGAAACTCCTCTGGCACAACTGGTGACTGACAACCTGATTTCACGCATGTCTCATCAGTGTGAGGAGGCAAATCCCCACTCAACAAAACCTGTGTGCTTTTCTCAAAACAACCACCTCCATTGTTTTCAGATTCCTTCAACAAAAACTCTTCAATTTTTTTCAGCACCATTGACAACCTTTGCGCACTTTTCCCATAACAACCACCCTCATCAACAATCATCTTATGTAGAGCCAGTGACTCTTGTTTGATATCTTCCACACTCACATATTTTAGCTTTTCACAGATTAAACGTAGTGCAGCTAGTTCAGTATTCACATCGCAGCTCTGGTTATAGATAGACAGCAGATGCTCATAAAGCTCAAGACCAGGTGGATCAAAATGCTCTTTGGCCCTTCTAAACTGAGCAAGTACAAGTGCAACCTGATGACAACAACAGAAGCAGAGAATCAATACCTTGAAATTGAAGAAGAGGTAGCAACTAGCAACAGACAAATGAGAAATCAAGGACTTGTTTTGTTTGAGAAAAGGTTCCATGCATTCATTTGTAACTTCAAAACCTTCATCTTAGTTTCAATTTGTTTTATCAAACACAACACAAACCTAATGTTCTATGAACCACACTTTACTACATTGTTGATAAAATCATGAAATTGTGTTTCAATTTTTAACAATATATGAAATGCTTAATTTGCAGCTTTTGTCCCTCGGGTATCATGACTGTTGATTTTGGTCCCCCTGAGTTTGAGTTGCACAAATTGGGTCCCCCACCTATCGAAATCCAAATCGTTACAATTCCAGACTACGCGAGTGTTTTTCATTCAAATTCCAATCATAAGAAATAGACAGATGTGCTCTAACCCCTCTTTGATGAACTATCTGTGTTGTAAGAAAGCAATGCTTGTGCATATAACCCTAATCGTGATACCTTTGTGATGTTTGTGTACACTAAAATTGTTGATGTGGGTGTGGTGTTCTTCTTTGGCCATATCCACATATCATGTTAGACCAAGTCAGCGCACAATGGTCAGATAGACTCCTCCCAACATTAATATTTGGACAGTTAATATACAGAGACACAAAGTGGTAACCCAAACTCACACAACTAGAACCAAATGAACCAAAATTGCACAATTGTGATACGTAGCAAACTACAAGTGCAATTAAACCTATATGAAAATACACAATCACACACATTTCAATGTAGAGAAATATACTAAGCAATTAAAATATTGACCTGCTCTTTGAGCTCCTCAGAAATATCAAGTTTATCACATGAAACCCCGCTTATAGCTTGTTCAAATTGTGAAGCGAGATCGCTGAATTTACACTTAATTTTCTCCCTCTCCAATATCTACAATAGCAACAACAAAACCAATCAGAAAAGAAGAAAAACAAAACAAACACTATGGACCTGTTTGAATTGGCTTATTTGAGCTTAGCTAGCATATGTTTTGTGAGACTGTTTGGGAGAACTTATGAAAACAGTTTATAACAATTTTCATACGCTCTTTTCAACTTGGTTTCATAAGTTCTCCAATATAGCTTATAAAAACAATCAATGAAGCCTATACACTCCTCAGATTAGGCATGTCCCGGTGTCCGACACCGACACATATGATTACACTTAATTATGAGATTTTCTTAAATTATTAGCAGTGTCGACGTGTCAGTGTCAGTGTTGTGTCCGGATCCGTGCTACATAGAAAACAATTTAACATTATTCTATCTTTTGCTATAAAAATAGCTTATGCAAGCTTATACATAAGTGCTTATCATGATAAGCACTTATGCTATAAGCTGCAAACAAGCTGTTTATCCAAACAGACCCTATATCATAGTTCTAAATTGCAATATAACATTTTTCAATATTCTTTCCAACAAAATTGCAAGCACAATTGTGTCTGCATTAACACAGCATCTACATTTACTGCATGCAAATGCACTATCTTATCATATATATAACAACAAACATGGAAATTCATTTATATAAATCTCATAAAATAGAAAAATCATAAACCCTAATAACAACAAATAAATGATTAAACAAATAAATTGGAATTTAAATTAGTAATTTTTCCAACATGGAAATGCATACCATGTAGAGCTGACTCGATTGTGAGCAAAAAAGAAGCAATTCCTTTGCAGAGACAAAGGCATGTTGAAGCGAAACTAGGGTTTCAGAGGGAACAAAAACGACGTCGTTGAGAAGGTGATGAAAGAGAGGAAGAAGGAAATTGAGTCTACGGCTGAGATCAAAGGAATGGGTTTTGATTAAGGGATTGAAGGTGGAGATTTGAGAGATTTCGGTGGCAATGTCGATGAGGTTGTGGAGAAGAACGGTGAAACCCTTGGGTTCCGCCATTCGGATGAGAGTAGCTACAGCTGTGTTGTTTGTGAGAGAGAGAAGAAGATGGAGAGGGAAATGGGGTGTGATACTGTTTACAGCTGGGTTTTTGGGTGGGTCCTACCAGTTTAGATCAGGTTTGTGTTGATTTTTTGAATAGGAGTTAAAAAAAAGTGTGTAAAAAAGAATTGTTTGATACTTTTCAGATTCAGCAAGGATACGCGAGGGATAGGCGGTGGAAAACCGATACGTGATATTTATATCATCTTTCATTTGATGTGTAACAAGCTCCGATGACAAGTCTTTGATGGTTAACAAAAAGTCAAAGCTTTGACCAGTATGCATCAAGTCATGAAAACAAGCTCTGATCTAAACGATAAAGTCAATGATCAGTGCTTTGGATATTATCTGACCAATTTTGTCCTCTTATAACATGTTGAAGAATATACACAACTACACACTATCAAAAACCGTTTCAAAACTCACATCAAATTTCAAGCACATAAAAATTCTTACAAACTTTCAATCTTAGAATTTTTTTAATGTTTAGAAATCATTTAAGCTTAATTTAGTTTACCACTCTATGTAAACTCTTATCGTAGAAGTCCTCAAGAAGAGACATGAAATCTTAGACTCATGATGTAGTAGTCATCATACTTTGTGAAGGTAGTATAACAAGTCCAAAATAAGATTTAAAAATATTGAGTTGAATTGTATTTATTGCAAACAATCAATTGTCTGCCCTAGTACTAATTTGATACAAGATAGAGTAATATCAGTCAAGCTCCATCTGTAGTACTTTCTCTTCACAATATATAACAATTCTTTTTAATTTTTGATCTAAAGTAATTTTGCATGACCTGAGATGTGCTCATCCATTTAAATAAAAAGAAAAATAAATTACTAACCATCATTGTTCACCACCAAGAATCATAAATACAAGCCAAAAAATCACTTGCATTGCATATAACAACTTTTACTCTAGAATGGCATGCAACTGCAGTAAATTGTGAAGCTTCAAATTCATCATTTGTGTCATCTATTTATCTATTTAAATATGACAAAAAAGAAAAGAAATTGCATTCCATATTTTTTTGGAAGCTATATTGATACGTGACTGATAGAACCGTCTTGAAAATAGGTAACCGCGACCTCCCGGTAGAACTCTAACCACGACCTGCCGGTAGCCGATAGAACCCTAACCGCGACCAGCCAGTAGAACCAAAGTTGTCAAACAAAGTGCGACCCTAACCGCGACCTGCTGGTAGAACCATAGTTATCAAATAAAGAACTTGACCCTAACCGCGACCTGCCGGTAGAACCAAAGTTGTCAAACAAAGTGCGACCCTAACCGCGACCTGACGGTAGAACCAACACTATAAAAGTTCTTATCCCAAGAACAAAGGGAAAATTCTCACAATAGAGAAAAATCAAATATATTAATCTTCCAATTGTGATTTGAGAAGTACATGAGCTTCTTATTTATAGCCTAGGATTCAAATACTAGTGATAAATTCCCACTACCATGCATTTATCAAATACAATGATAAGTGCATATTTATTACCTAGGAAATAAACACTAACATGATTAAAATTCCCACTAGCCACTATAATGACTTAGAGCACTACTTTGAAGCATTTAGAGAGGCTAGGAGAATACAAAAGATCATCTAAGAATCCACCCAAAAATAAAAACGAAAATTCCATATTAAAATGATGAAAATTGGACTTTTAATAATTCTTGTCAAGTGAATTTTTTATAGGTTTCCTTCCACATGCTTAGTGAACTCTTGATCTCATCATTCTCCCCCTCTTCAAGAGGATTTGTCCTCAAATCCAAACCAGTATAAAATGGAAGTGAGTTATGTGGAAATTGTTCTCCTTTTGATTCTTGGACATAAACATATTTCCAAATCTCATAATTGTTTCGTACATTTTGAGGAAGTTCTTCTTCATTCACTGGATTGCCTTCTTGAAAAATATTAGAAGAATTTCAACACTTAACCACACAAAACAATTTAGATGAAGGTACTAGTGTAATAGTAGGCCAAAAATTTTCAACATTTTTTCTCTCTTTTCATTCACCTTATTCTCTTCATTTTCCATACAATCTTCTTTCCCCTCTACTTTTTCCTCCCCATGAATTACTTTTCCGTCTTTTTTGCTATCGGTCTCTTTTTTCTCGACCACTCTCTCTTGCTTTTCGTCATTGACCAAACTCTCAACGATTTCTTTCTCGGTCTCTCTTTTCATGATTTGATCTTGATCCACTTGATCATATGTCAGATTGATTTGACGGGTTTTAAATGAAAATGTGTATGCTTTGATGTGTCGATCATACTTTTCTCAATGTTTGTGCTGCCACGGAAGCCCAAGTAACAAGTCCCTTGTTTTGGAAGGCACCACATCACATAGAACCTCATCTTCATATTCTCCAAATATGAATGACACTCTGTACTTGTTTGGTCACGAGAACATCAGCCATATCTTTTAAACTCCGGATCCTTAGAGACTATGAAGTATGTATGGTTTTGGATGCTAGTATCGGAAGTTCCCACTTCTCCACCATGTTGATCCAATATTTTCTATCAATGTACAAACCACAAACTTTATCATTCACAAGACATTTTGTAAAGAAAATATTTTTCTTTTGATTGCTTCCATGAATAGCACTAAGAAAATAGAAATTGAAACTTTTGATTTTTTTTCTGTTTTTTTTTTTTGAATAACAAGACACCACAGGAGTTGTATGCTATAACTTCGGAGAAATTAAGAACAACAAGGAACAATCCTGAATAAAAGATAATGAAATAAGAAATTCAAAGAAGTGCACTATAGGACCCAGAAATTCAACGAAAAGGAACAGATGCAAAAAACAATAAGGAATTGGAACAATAATATAACAAGAAATTTCAAGGAATTGGAACAATGGAAGAAACAAGGATTTTGAGAGGAAGATAATAACAAAATAAGGGTTATAAATCACCAAGGAAAACTATATCAATATCTTACGCCCTTTTCCCATTTCTTTCCTCTTTTTTTTTTAAATGTTTCTCTCCTTTTTTTTAAAACCGAAATGCATTTTTCTTTGATTTTTTTTTGAATAGGAAGATTAGATAAGGTGTTATTGATACTACAGAATTCAAAGGAATAAAACAAAAAGATGACACAAATAAAAAATAACAACGGAGGGACCTTTTTGTATTATTTTTTAAGAATAAAAAAATATTCTAAGATATATAACACCTGATTTCAAGAGCCGAAGCTCTGATACCAACTGATACGTGACTGATAGGACCGTCTTGAAAATAAGTAACTTGATCCTAACCGCGACTTGCCGGTAGAACCATAGTTATCAAATAAAGAACTTGACCCTAACCGCGACCTGCCGGTAGAACCAAAGTTATCAAACAAAGTGCGACCCTAACCGCGACCTGCCGGTAGAACCAACACTATAAAAGTTCTTATCCCAAGAACAAAGGGAAAATTCTCACAATAGAGAAAAATCAAATATATTAATCTTCCAATTGTGATTTGAGAAGTACATGAGCTTCTTATTTATAGCCTAGGATTCAAATACTAGTGATAAATTCCCACTATCATGCATTTATCAAATACAATGATAAGTGCATATTTATTACCTAGGAAATAGGCACTAACATGATTAAAATTCTCACTAGCCACTATAATGACTTAGAGCGCATTTAGAGAGGCTAGGAGAATACAAAAGATCATCTAAAAATCCACCCAAAAATAAAAACGAAAATTGCATATTAAAATGATGAAAATTGGACTTTTAATAATTCTTGTCAAGTGAACTTTTTATAGGTTTTCTTCCACATGCTTAGTGAACTCTTGATCTCATCATATATATTTTATTGCTCTCATAAAAAACTAAAGACAATGTGGCACATAATCTCCTGAAACACATCTATGATCCTAAACATGGTTTTAAGGTTTCCAGACAGGCATCATAACCGCAATTTTGATCGCATCGGCCACATTTTCCCACAATGTAAAGGTTTGCAATGTGACCGCAACCACGACTGCACGAATAATTTAAAACCATGATCTAAATGAAATATGCTAAATGAGTAACAACGGATCGTCATTTATTGATTTGTTATCCACACTAACTAGAGAAAACTATTGATGTTCAAATTCTCTGCTTCAATCTTGGCTTCCAACAAAGTGTGAGGTTGAGTCTTGAATAGCAGAAAAGCCATTAGGTCTATAACTTGTAGGAAATTGAATTCTCCTATAAGTACTTGCAGCTTTTCTCTCAGCTTCAAGGTAATGACCAAGAGAATGAGCATCATTACAATTCACTGCATCAGTATTGAACTTACAACAAAGTGAAAACAACCAAGGCTTCGGCTTGTGATTCCTTTTGTTATCCTTTGATGAATCCATCACTCTTCCTCTGCTTGATCTCCTTGAGAGTTGTAGGAAGCTCGAAACTCGAATGAGGTTGCCTAATGTAATGCTCTTGTCATGGAAGAATGATCCAGTGGACTGTACAAACCCATGTTAAGTGAGTTAGGCAAAATGTCACATGAATGATTCTATAAACAAGCAGAATACATTCCAAATCATGATGGGCTAACAAGTAGCAAAACTACGCCATCGTGATTTCGCCAAATTCACCGTCAATCAAAACATGCACTCGGTCGTTGATGAATAAATTAACAATTGATATTCCAACATATTCAAAGATTTGTTATTCGTCAACTACTGAGATTCCTTACTTTAGCCTTTAAAGTGAAATTTCCATTTTAGAGAAGACAAACAAGATTGTAGATAACAATTTCAGTAAAAAATTGTTACTAAAGAAACATCAAATAAAAAAAGTAAAAGTATTCATGTGATCTTTTGTGTTTGTGTTTTAAAATTTCATTGCTTCTTTCTTACACTTCTCAAAGGTTGTTATCTAAAACATTAAGAATGTTTTTTTTTCTTCTTTCAAAACATCATAGAAGACTTGAACTTTAAACAAAGGATTTTTTGAATTGATCAAATTAAGAAACCATATACCAACAAAAAAACAATTTTAAAGTAACATCCATGTCATATTCTGTCAAACAATGATGTGCTAGTCCATGCTTTGGACCCCATTGGAGCCAAGCAATTATGTATGGTATTTTGTTGTTTTTATGCCAAAGAAGAGAATCAACTAAAAGAAAACGACAGGAATAAATACCAAATCTTTATGGACATGTTCATTACATGAAGTTTCCTTTTCCTATTCAATGTTGGTTTTTGGACTCATTCTTAAGCTAATAAAAGCTACATCTTCATCAGAAAAATAATGAAACCAAAGTACATAGTCAAAAAGCATGGTTATAACCACAAACCAGGTGAAAGTAATAAAGAGTAAAGTATCTCATTTAATACATGCTCAGTAGGAATAGGATCAATAACCAAAAAGGGTATATCATTGTGTTGATGAGAAATGCAACAGTGTCAGAATCATCATACTTGAGTAGCCATTATTTTTATTATAATATTTTTGATAAGCCATTATTTTGTACTATAAAAGACTGTCAAGAAATATACAAAATAATTGAGAAAATCTCTCTTTCTCTTACTATAATTTTCATAAATAACTATACTCAGAATAATTGAAATAGTGTCATCACTGCAATGATTTGAAAACCTGAACAGAGATCGAATTAGTAATATTTTTAAGTCATGACTCAACTGATTCAGTCATGGTTGTATTGGATGACCAAATTAATAGAAAAAACAAGTATTTTTGGTTCAACCCGATTCAATCTCGTTTCAATCAGACAACAATATAACCAGAATCAAACCAATTGGTAAATTGGGTCGTTCCCCTTTCAATCGATTGAACTAGCCGATTCTTTCAAATTTCAAAGCATTGCATCATTGCAATGAAAATACAAAAAGAAATGAACAAGTTACAAGTAAGATCGTAGTTTTTTCAAACACTAACATTGATAATTTGGTATCAAACAAAGTGGTCAATTCAAAGACATACACATAAAGTGTCATCACTCCAATGATTTGAAAACCTGAATAAAGATTGGATTGGTGAGATTTCCAAGTCATGGTTCAACCGATTCAATCACGGTTAAAAAAGTATTAAAACAATCGGTTGAACCAACCCGTTTCCTCTTTCAATCGATTGAACTGATTCTTTCAAAAATTTAAAACATTGCATCCATACAATGAAAGTACAAAATTAAAACAATAAATAAATTAACAGTTACAAGAAAATAAAAAGGAATCAAACACTAGCATTAACAATATGGTATCAAACAAACAAGTGGTCAATTCACACACAAATACACACAAGTTCTTCATTTCTTGAACAAAGAAAAGTACAAACCTGAGTGTCAAGATCTGATGAAGAATAAGTTGAAGGTGTGGGAGAACCAGAAAGCAAAGTGCTAAAGGAAACTGAACCTGAAAAATCACCATTTCTCATCACCCCAACTCTAGAATTCAATAATCTCAATCCAAATGGCCACCCTTCTTCCTGAACCAACCCAAAAAACCCACCAAAATATACACAAAATCAAAAAACAAAACCATAATCTCATAAATATGCTGAAATAAACAAAACCCTCAAAATGATTCAATCAAAACATACTAACTTTATGTAACAACTTTTAATGAAATCAAAATATATGTATCAGTAACCACATTGTGTCTGTGTTAGAGAGAGAGAGAGAGAGAGAGAGAGAGAGAGAGAGAGAGAGATTATACCTGTTGAGCCATTATTGTCTTTTCTGAACAAAATGGTGTGACTTTTATGAGTTGAAGTGTGAAATGAAATAGTAACAACTTTGATTCAAGGAAGTCACTTCAGACTATGAAGTTTCATCTTCAGATTATGTACCTTCTAACCAAAAAAACAACACTTTAAAAAAGGTTTAGTTTAACAATAAGTATCAACATTTAACATATAAATGCAATGATATAAATTTGACATTTTTTCTCTTTTGGGTCAAGATATGAAACTGACACTTAAACAAACTGAGAAAAGACAGAAGCAGTTAAAGGGCATTGATTAACATTAGAATAGAGATAGTGTGTGAGGAAGTGATAACGTGAGAGTGACTAGTTACCAAGTAAGTGTGAAGAATCTTGGTTTTTTATTTGGAGACAATGCACAAAAGATGATGCAAGCAGAGATAGTTTGGAATATTTTGGTCCAAGTTACAAAGTGTAGAGAGAGGGTCAAAAAGATGACAACTTGGAGTAAGAAAATGGCAGGAGCAAGTGAGATTTCTATTTTAATAATATCCTAACAAAATAACCATTTTTTTTCTTCTTTGAAATAGCTTTAAATTTAGAATAGGAAGACAACAAAAGCCACAACTTTTTAGTTCATGGAAAATACTAAAGAGTGTCTTTAGGGTCTGTTTGGTGCGCATGATAAGGAGATAGGATATGATAACACTATCCTATCCTGTTAAAATCTCATGTTTGGTGTACCAATAAGATATGATAAATTAAACCTATTATCAATCCTATCATATTCACTCTTTGTTATTACTATCCTTGTTTTTTGTGGGTTAGCAACATGATAGGATCTGGGCAGGTTTTGTCGCTCCTCATGGTTGTGCCATACTACCATAGAAGATGCTCATGAGATCTGAAATTTTCTACAAACACACAGATCATGCACTCACCCAAAAAATAGTTTAACAATTGATTAGAAATCAATAAAAATGACCGATTTAATAAGTATTCAAATAGAGGAAAAGATAAAATTAAAGGTCATGTTCCATGGAAGCAATCATGATGTGGTAGACGACGTCGTGAACGAAGAAGATGAAGAAAAGCACAACCTCGTTATTAAAAACAAAGTGTTTTTCTTTTTGATTTGTCAAGTAAGAATAGGATTTTTTTTTTTTTAAAAAAAAGAATATGTATTTGTTCAAGGACAAAACTTAGGTACAATTCCTTGGCTGTTTTTCGTATGGTTCTTAACTAAAAATACAACTTTTTTGGAGATAACAAACTTTGAGAGAATTATGGATTTAAGGAAATCAAGGTGAATTTAGTTAAGAACCATATGAAAAGCACCTAAGGAATTGTACCTAAATTTTTTCCTTTGTGTAAATAATATATATCTTATCACGTGGATATCAAGTGTCCGACAAACACATGATTGGATAAAATAATGTTATCCTATTTATTATCATGTATGCACCAAACAAAGGATAGAATAATGATTATCTTGTAACTATCATATCCTTTCTTTATCCAATTCATTATCATTATCATATTAGTTAGAGCATAGGGTTTCAAGTACGTAGTATATATGATCTTGCTCTTCCCACTTTCATTTTTGCTCTAAAACACCTCAAAAATACTCAAATACATTCAACGATAGTTAACTGTTGTGCGCTAATGAGAAAATGTTTGATAGCGAACAAAAGTTAACTACCATTGGATGTATATTGATATTTTTAAGGTGTTTAGGAGCAAAAATGAAAGCGAGAAGAGTAATTACCTATTTTTTTTTAAAGAAGTAATTGCCTATTATATAATGCAAAGTGTAGCATAACAAATTTGCTTAATATGCGGAAATGAAAAATAATAGAAAGATAACAACAATAGCTTGTTTGTCTCTTCCGAGGAAGTTATACCCCACACCCTTACATTTATATCTTTACCCCCAACATTTTACACAAACTTCCAAATTTACCCTTTATATAAAAAAATTACCCTTTCACTTTTCACCCCCACAAAACCCTTCGTGTGGCAGTTCCTGCAGTTCAACTTCAACGGGTTCAACCCTTTTTCTGGAAAAAATGTTCTTCTGCTTTTGCTTCCAACAAACAGTAAGCCTCAATTCCTCTGTTTGCTATTCTAAAACTCAAACAAAGAATTGAGTATTTATTTGATCCAAACAAATCTCTTCATACAAAGTGTGTTGTATTTCTCAAAGTCTATTGGGCTTAATAGTTTTGAGATAGAAAATTCCAACCTCTCTTTTGCTAGTGCGCAAAGAATTGTAGAAGCTTGCTGAGGTTGATAATACAGGTGTAATGAACTGATCTGGTGTGATCAAGATCTTATAGTGCTGGTCAGAAGTTTCTGTTAGCAAGACAACTATAGTGGATAATCTCACACGAGGTGTGGGGACTGGAAGTAGCCGGGTTTGGTGAACCAGGATAACTCTTATGCGTTATTCTCCTCTCTCTCTCTCTCTCTCTCTCTCTCCCTCCCTCCCCCCCGCCCCCCCTCTCTCTCTCTCTCTAGTTACACAACACACACACGTTATCACA
>Ga0315914_1000811_pt1 | contig 42817 bp, 25 predicted proteins | sample MpolenodulesMG_FD_203920 | JGI IMG/M metagenome (GOLD analysis project Ga0315914, IMG submission 203920) | Medicago polymorpha root nodule microbial communities from Los Angeles, California, United States - elongated nodules | ecosystem: Host-associated > Plants > Roots > Nodule | place: USA... | reverse complement strand
TTGTTATGTTGTTTTACATTTCCTTATTGTTCCCATTTATTGACATTGTAAATGTGCTTGTGTTTGTGCAGAATGGATTCTCAAGTCAAGTATGCTGTTGTTGTCAAGGTTATGGGTCGTACTGGTTCTAGAGGACAGGTGACTCAAGTTAGGGTCAAGTTTAATGATGACCCGAACCGTCACATCATGAGGAACGTGAAGGGACCAGTTAGAGAAGGAGACACCCTCACCCTGCTTGAGTCTGAAAGAGAAGCAAGAAGGTTGCGCTAGAGAAACTCAGTGGTCTGGTGCAGGATTCAATAAACATTTGTTTTTTGGGGATTATTTAGTAGATGTCAAATGTTATTGTCAAACACTTAAATTTTGCACCTATTGTGGCATGACCTTTTTTTTTGGCTGGATTTTGAATAAAATTTTACTTTGACTCTATACATTGATGTGAATTTATCTGCTGTTTTTGGATGTAGTTGTACTTGTGGGTTACTTTCATTCGATATGCAAGTTCTTTATACTCTAAAATATGTTCTGGCTTAAATCTCAAATCATTCAATTTTTGTAGGTTTGTAGCAACTTATTGATTGCCTATAGAGCACCATAGGTTAGATATTCATTCTTTTCCGATGGCAAAACCAAAGGGTCCCAAACTTAATTCCTGGGAAAACAGGCTATAACATTAAATACATATTGGTAGTTTTGAGGAAAAGGTGAGAAAGATTCACTCCCTGGTAGTTTTGTGTCTAACTATCATTGCTCTCAAACAAAAGTATCAGTTTTCTAGTATTTTTTGTGAAGTATCAATTTTCTAGTATTTTTTGTACCAATCTAGAAGAACAGAAAACAATTAAGGAGGAGTTTCTTGTATCACAAACAACTTGACGCCAAAATTGACACCCATCTTGGCTATGAAATCAGTTGTAAAGTTTCTCTTTTAGAGAGTATGCATAAGCTTGAGAACACGGACTTTTGACCAACATGAGAACACGGAGAATTCTGAGTTTCAGACCACTCTTTTATGCCCAACGTTCCAACACAAAAGAAGACCATAGTAAAGTCTCGTGATCTCTGCATCATTAATACAAGACATACTTGTGTCGAGATGTCTACATGTGGAGTATGCTTATTAGCCATAGTACAGTATACTCGTGTGCACAAGATGTATTAACTTGATCATTTTAATAATACAAAGATAATTCGAAATTATCTACTTGATTGAAATAATCCTCAATCTTCAGTTATCTGTTATGGGGTTGATAGGCTGTTTAATACTAAATTCCATTTTAATGATTCTGCCAAAAAAAAAAAAACCATTTTAGCGATGATAATTAAAAGAGGACATGTTGTGAGGGGAAAATAAGTAGAAGGACTTGATGGCATTTGCTCGTGATGTTTATATTTACCTTGCACCTAGGAAATGTGTTCAGAGGAAATGAAAAATTTATGATAAGTTTTCAATACTTTTATGAAGTTACATATATAGTATAAAAAGTAACTATAACTATGCTCAATGAATTATGAATGCAAATTCAAAGCCTATTCCCTTTCAAATAGCCAGTACCTAGTTGACCTTCCTTACACACCTTCTGCAACTTCATTTTCTTTCTAATTTAAGGCACAGATCCAACTAAACATGTTCTCATAAAAGACTATCTACCCAAGTATTAGTATGAAAAGGTGGAATTCATCCCAAACCCAACATTTCCATCAACAAATCATAACCAACTTTCCAATTCTTATTATACTCACCATGAGCATGGATCAAAGCAATGTAAGCTAAACTACGTGGAGACATCTACTTTTGTTTATGATTTCAAACGCCTTAGTTAGCCTTGTTCAAATCTCCCAATTTACGCAAAATGGATATAACATTAAGAACTAAAGACAAGCAAAAATTGAATTACTACACTGCTCAATTAATTTGCAATAGGATGTGAGGATTAGTTTTGGGAAGTCAATCTAATCCAAGAATGTGATATACATAATAAGCATGCACTAAGAATGAAAAGCATTCATTGGGAAGAATAAACCAATCCATGATGACAACTAAGTAACAAATGTTTAAGGATAATTGACAAGGATTGTTGTTGTTTTCATCAAGTATGTGTAAGTACATGTGGATGGGAGTTAGCAATGATGACAGAAGCTGTTGCTGCACTTTGGCTTCTTTTTCCAAAGGGGGGCTCCCTCCTTCAAATTATGACCTGCTTGTCATTAAGTCCTGTGTGTATAAGTTGTGACCATTTTGCATAGGTATTGATTTTTTAAAAGAAATTGTATTATTGTAAATAAAATAAGTAGAATCACATTTTAGGTGTGATTCTCTTTCAAAGATGTATAACCTTTTTTTTCTTTCCAAAATAGACCAATACAATAAGGTGTTCCCAATCGATTCAACTTTAATTGAAACCCATTAACAACTTGAGTAGAACCACTTAGTTATAAAGGGGTATTTTATCAGCACTAATCATATTTAACATGTTATTTAGTTATACTAATCTATAAAAACGTGGTGTACTATTGAAATATTATGACTTGATGTGGTGCAATTAAAATACACTTTCCGTGATATATTGAAGAAAAATATTCTTCACAAGCAAAGTAAAACATACATTCACAAATATTTTTTTTTTATGAATGGAAGCTAATATTAAGAGTATAAAAATAAGTGGATAAGTAAATATACATTCACAAATATATATATTTTTATGAATGGAAGCTAATATTAAGAGTATAAAAATAAGTGGATAGATAGTAGAACTATTTTATTTTGTTTTGAGATGGAAACAATTGAATTGTAAATGTTTGGATAGAAAATAGAAAACATTTTCTCAAGCCAAAGGGCTCTAAACTTTACAAATAAATTTCAATTGTGAAAAGTGTTGGCTAATCATATGTATCCAATAGGTGTGAAACGCTCAAGTCTATGACATAACAAGGATGAAGAGAACAAGAACAGTTATAAGCATTTAAAGGGCTTTTCGAGAATAAGTACAGATCCTAACCCGCTGTCAAAGGCAATATCATAATGAGTTAATTAAAGATTTTCTGTTGTATTTAGTTTCATCAAAATGCACACAAGGCAGAAAGATGATAATCTAATACTTAGGAAATTATGAAGTACAACATTACAAAACACATTACTCATCATCCTTATATGGATACTCTTCTGGAACTTGCTTGAGAAGTTTTACTTGCAACTCAAACACATCATCACCTCGAAGCGCATCTCGTAGCCAAGTGACCTCAGCCTTCATTGATACCTGAGTATGAATGCAGAAGAATCAGAACAAGTAAAAAAAACGAGCGAAGCATATGCCGAAGAAGACAACTAGTATTACACTTCATCATGTCGCCCGATCCACATTGCATGCCATGTCACATTTTCCTCTAGGAAAAATAACTAAGATAAAGTTGTTAACTTGTTTTCCCAATTACATTATAGATTTTCAAAGTTAAACATGGCATCTTTCATTGCTACGAAAGGGGAGGTAAAGAAACCTGCTTTCAGAAAATTAGGAATGGTTTGTTCTAAAGAGACCTGCTTTCAGAAAATTAGGAATGGTTTGCTCTAAAGAGGAATAGTAGCTAGAAACAAAAATCTTGAAAACTTTGTCCCTTTCCAAACAAGGATAAACAATACAAAATCATGAGTAATCTATTTCATATTTGAGAAAAACACTCAAATTTCAGAAGACCGGCAATCAAATTATTATATTTTCTTCAAGTTTTGAAAGCAATGAGAGAAGAGCTGATTAAAAAACTGGTGAATGGGAGATTTATAAAGTATATGTAAAATTAGATAAGAAATAGAAGCTTACCATATCTAAGGCTCCTCTAATGACTCCGCTTAATATGTTGCAGTAGTATAGACCTTGATAGTTGTCAGGAAGTTCAACAAAGTCTACCAAAGGATTATCCTCCAAAATAATACTACAACAAGTCCCTTCAGCATCCCAATTGGTGACAGATGCGGTAACACCGAGGAACATTTTAAAACCAACCTGTATAAAAGAACAGTTAAGGCTGATAAAAATCAAGTCACCTTCTGCTTTAAATATGCTTTACTAATAATATAATTAAATAGTAAACAACAAAAAAATGCTGATCACAAAACCAAGTAGCAGCACATAAACCACTCTTGTAAATATCATACCAATCAAAATTAGACACTGAAATTAAACACAAGTAGTACAAACCAACTACAACGTGAAACAAGAGCCAAGAAAATTTAATTAACAGGTCGCAAAAGAAATCCATATATGAATTTAGGGTCGTCCAATAACAATGAGCCAAGATGATATAATACTATAAAAATAGTTCGTGAAGACAAACTTTGGACTTGTGAAGATTAGAAAGGGAAAAAGGCCAAACAGCATTCTTAATAAAAGCAAATGTCTTTTTTGTGATTAGCAAATTTCATTGTATCTAGGTCACATTTCTTTCAACGGTATAACTTATAATGGATATACAACACACTCCATAATGATATATTTTTATGTTTACTGACCACTATGTCGGACTCAAACCAGATTAATTTAGGTTTGGCAATTCTATCCTCATATGCAAGTAACAACACTCTTGAAACCAGACTGTATTTCATCAGTGTTCTAAAATCAGTTGACTGCTTCCCAAGTCAAACGCATTTTGCCGATTTGAATGAATGCAAAGCAATTACAAACTCATAAGAGGAAAATAATGTTAATAATAATTTATGTGGCAAGTGCCCCTCTTTTGCATCTCGTCTAATGTTTTCGAATCATATATATCTACAACATTCATTTCAATAATAATAAACCTACAAACATACTTGTTCATCTGAATTTGGATTATGCAAAACTTCGAGGGTCTACATCTTCACATGCCTAAAGGTCCAAACTCTCTCAATAGACAAGAAACTTCCTTCTAATTCCTCCCTCTTATTTATACACATCACAGCCTAACCTAAGAAACTATCAGGGTACCTTGAACATTCACCATGTTCTGAAGATGAATAGTATAGATAAGTTGAAAACAAACCGAACAACTTTTTCGCAGCATCTAAAGAAATGAAACAAAAATACGACAATATACCTTTGCAATGACATCAGCAGTCTCTCTGAAATCAACACACCTCGAGACATTAGATTTAGCTAAAAACTCATCAATCAAACGGATTCCAATATTATAACCCCTGAAAATACAAATCAAACAGTAAAATTCAGATCGGTAAAAAGCCGAAATAGAAATAGAAATTGAGAAATTGAGAATTGTACATTTGATCTAGCTGCTTGTTGACTTCATCAACCTCTTCCAGATCTGTAAGCAATTGACGAACAATAGCACCATATGTGAGAGTAAAGAGCTCCGCATTAACGCGCTCGATGTTAGCAAATATCGCATCGCCGGTTCGAGGAGCAACAGGAGCCATCGTTAGAGTAAACTCAGATTTGTTTTGATGACTGATGATGATGATGATACTCTTAGCTTCTGCTTTGCGCGATTCGCTCAGATATTATGATTTCGGCCTATTTTTTTAAATATTATTTATTATTTTTCAAATGTTGTTATAAATTTATTTAGCACAGGTGTGCTAAAAAGCCACCCAAGATACAATCAGTCATAGTAGAATTTACGATAGTATAGGTTAGTCGATACCCAAACAAAACAACAGATCCGACCACCGTCTTTGAGAGCCATAAAAAAAAGTGGCATTATTAGCTTTCAACCAGCAAAAAGAATTATATTTAACCTTGTCCAGCAGATCTATCACGGAGGTTAGGGTGTTATTGAATAATTTGTTGTTTCGTTCATTCCAAACTGTTCACACACACAAAAGCCAAAGAAGCTGCATAAAAGAACGTTGTGTCCTCGACGCTCTTAAAGAGGATTACATTTTAAAGTAAAATTATACTCACCTTCCATTCATAATGTCTATTAAAATAACATTTGACCATTCTCGTGATCTTATCTCAGTTGGTAAGGACAATGCATAATATATGTGAAGTTTGGTTTGACTGTTTATTTTAATCGTTCGGGATAATTCAAAATTCCATCTTACAATGTCGAGTGTCACATGCATGGGAGTTAAATAAGGGTGCATCGTTTGTATCCAAAAAATCATATTTAGAGGTTGGAGAAGCATTCAAAGTGTCTGAGGTTCGAACCCTGGCACCTGTATATAATATGCAATATCCCTACCAACTGAACTAAGCTCACAGGGATTAATATTTTTAAAATTAAAAATGTATTAATGGTAAATATTAATTTATCACTCTCTAAACAAATACTCTTTAAAAAAATATGAAAAAATTTATCAATTTTCCATTATATTTCTCTCCCCTCAAAGTCCTTCCTCTCCTCTCCAAACTCCCAAACGAAGCCTAAAATGAGAGCATCTAAGGTCTTTTTGGTAGAGAATTTTAGTGCGACTTTGGAGAGCAAGCTTTTTGTTGAGGATGTAAGTGGTCATTTGTAGAGCATGATGCCCAAAGTGGGGTGGTAAAGAGGCATGAGCTAAATTGTATAATATAGACAAGATAAACATTAGATTAAATTTTTTACAGTTTTTAAAAATCTGTGAGTAATTTACCAAACAACGTTGAAAATTAGTCACTAAGTAAATTTAAAAATAGAGCTAAAACCTGATTTTTGGTTGCCACTTCCAAATCTATTCATGTGATTACTTTTATTTGTTGAAGGTAAAATTACACACACTTCTTAAAAAACAACTTAGACTTTATTTTAAATTAATTATAACAGTCATTTTCATGACCTCACAGATATATACACTACGAACTATTGAGATATGCATGCCTACGTGCAAGTAAAAGATAATCCAAACAAATCCGGTTATATTGAGCCACACCGTAATTACATAAATGTTTTTAACACAAATTTGATATCACGATGTAAGCAGATAATAGTTCGATTTGATTTTTAGTGGAACAATTTTATAAAGACTTTATTATTTTTTTTCATTCGAATTCTGTATTACAAGTTACAAAACCCATTTTTCTAGGAACGAAGGTTAATACAAACAAACATAATATTTTATGAAAAACTAAACATCTAATTTTGATTTTATTACATATTTTTTCTCTCTGATCGGATGATGACCAGGAAGAACAAAACAACACTTACTTAGAAGTATTGTATGTATACCATGTCCGACATATGATATCTTCTTTTTGTGTCCAAATAACAGCTTAACTGTGATTCCTCGTCTTCATGTCCTCACTTATTCAGGCGTATAACACTATCATTTTCTTTTCAAATAACAAAACACACTATCATTTTAATTATATTTTTGGCACCAAGTTTTTTGTTTTTAGTACTATAACATATTTACTTTTGAAAACCACCTTCAATTTCTTGGATAATATTTGGGTGACATTGTGGTTGGTGATATTGGTCAACCACCATATCACAGGTGTGCTAAAAAACAAAAAAAAACCTTGTGAAAGAGAAATAAAAAAGTCATTTGTGACATTGTAATTGACCAATGTCACCACCACAATGTCACCCAAATACTACCTCAATTTCTTCATGATTTCCAAACATGTGATACCACGACACCATCGGTTTTATTTTGATGCAGTCCGTGATCCATCCTCTTAAAAAATATAAGTGTGACTCTGCGGGAAAATAAAACAAAGAACCCGTCTCCTTCATTTCATTATATTTGGATATGGTGACACAAATTTAAGCTTTTTGTTTTTGGTGGCTTTATAAAGCTTATATCACGTAAAGATCATGAAACAAGGAAAATCATGGAACAATCACCTGCCCCATAAAAAATAAAAGATTAAAATCCATACACATCACTTAATTTGGACCCTGGCTAGACTAGCTCTTTCGTGAAATAAGAAAACTTTGGACACTAGGAACCACTTGTTATTTTTCTCTCTTATTGGGTTAGTGCCATTTGAAACATTTAATAACAAATATTCCAGAATGATTACAATTTTAGGACATAGACTTAATAGATAAATACAAATTTCTGTTGATGTTAAATGCAACTAAAGTCTGGTTGATGGTCGTGATATAGAGACATAATATGATAAATTTATCATATTTTATTTAAATCTCGTGTTTGACGCACCAAATAGATAAAATAAAATGAATTATTTTTTAATCCTATAATATAATGACATGCTTTTGTAATTTATATCAGAAGTATAAGCTAAGTTAGAATCTATTATAATAGGATTTAAAATTTATTTCTTATTTATTATGATAATATCTTGTCATTTTTTAATTATTGTCATTTTTAACATGATGATAACATTTGTTTGTTATAATGATTAATGTTGTTTTTGAAATATTTGATTAATTACAAGAGTAATTTTGTCATTTAACAATGACAAAAGAGTCTATGATTCTTAAATTTGTAAAACAAAAAAAAAGAGAGAAAAAGGTTTCTTTTGTACAAAAAAAAAGAGTATGGGATTCTTAAATTGATGAAAACATAAATAATTTAGCAATAACTACATTTAAAAAAATAGTCTTGCTAACAAGTGCCCCAAGAGCATTGTTTAAGGAACCCACAAAAAGAAATTATTATGTCTTGAAAATACAAATTAAATACTTGTTAAAGTCATAACCATACAATTTTCAATGCAAAAGTTACTACTTTTAGATGCTTAAACAATGCCTTTAGGACACTTGTTAGCATTTTTCTTAAAAAAATTAGAGAAGAGAAAAAGATCGTATGGTGTTCGTAAATTAAAAAGGATAAACTAAGTAATTTCTTCTCTTCTCTTCCTAAATTCTCTATCCAAACACAAACCAATGTGTAGTTTGCTAATTGTGAAAACTAGTACTACATATATCTCTATTTTTTTTGTCCGAAAAATAGTATTTCTCTCTTTTCTTCCACACGAATGATTAGGCTTAAATAATCAAGGTGCAATATAAAAATACAATAAATAAGGTTAAATAACCAATTTACAAAAGTAAAAGCATTTTTCCGTTAAAACATATAATTTTTTTAGGGAGTATAAAACTATTTAATCATCATACAATCCTTTTTCCATATAATACATGTCTAAAAAAAGGAGTTGTTATATACAAATCCATAATTATTTTTTATTATATATTTATATTTTATATAGAGCAAAATACAACTAATATTGAATAAGCAATTGACCAGAACGGATGGCTGGTGACCCATCAATATGGTATGTTCAAAATCTCACGTTATTTTAGTAGTTTTTCAAATATAGAAAATGTTAGCACAATTTAATTAAAAACAAATATAAAAAGAATTAAACCTTTTTTTTAACATTAATTTTTTCTTAATAGTTCAATTCAATGATGAATTTGGATTTAAAAAATGGGAGTATGAAGTTAAATCGATGATTATTTTAGTTAGGAATCAAACTCGAGTATCACAAAAACAATTCGACTAGATTTTTTTTGATAACTAGAGTTAAAACCCATCAATCAAGTAATTGCAATTTTTTCAAAATTAATATAATATTACTAAATGAATTATTCTAAATAATAAATGCTTTTTACATCATATTAAATTGAGATAAACAATGAGACATTAATAAAAAATATATAATTAATGTTTCATTGATATTTTAAAATAACAAATAAGATTGTACCAAAAAATAAAAATAACAAATACGATGAGAAAAATCGATAATATACACTTCCTTAAAAAAGGAAAAGATATTATACATTTAATACGCGATATATGAGTAAATAATTTTTTTAATCACGATAGATTGTCGTTCAAGTTGCGCAATTTTAAGTAGTAGTTAATATCAACCATTTATCTAAGATTGAACCAACAAATTTTATTATTGGTTTTAGGCGATGAAACTATCTCCATTGTAAATCTCGATCGAACAAATATGAGTGGTTTGAAATTCAATCCCAATCCATCCAAATCCCTAATTTTCTATGCTGATACTTGATTTCTATTTAATTTGCATGTGTCCCTCATGCAATTTTTCAAAAATTGTAATATTAGAAGATAAATAAATTAATCTTTCATTCTTAAAAAAAACTATTTCATCAATATACTTAAATAACAAATAAGATAAGATAAATAGATATTACACACTGGATATAAGACAAATGAATACATAAATAATTTTTAAGATGAGTAAACAAATAATATTCAGATCGCGATAGATTATCGTCTAAATTTACACAATTTTTAGTACTACAAGTTACTAATATCAATAGTTAATTTAAGATCAAATAGTCCACGTGAACTTAACTCAGCTGATAAAAACAATGCATAATATACGTAAGGTTTGAGGTTCGAACCCCGGTCACCACCAAAAAATTTAAGATCAAAACAAACATTTTTTTTTTATGGGAAACAAACATATCTTACCATCAATTTTACACAAAATCTCCATCATGGTGGTATGAAATTCAATCCAAACCATCGAATTCTCTAATTGTCTGTGCTGATGCTTGCTTCCAATCTATTATGCCACGTGTCGTTCATGCATTTTTCTGGAAAATTGTAATAACAAAATTTCTCTCTCCAAATTTCACCAATAAATAAACTACCCATGCCATCACCAAAACCACACCACTGAACTCTCACACTTCAGTTCATTGTAATAACTTCACACATCAAAAATGGCTTCAGCTTCCACCACCATTACCTCCTCCTTCCTCTCAACCCCTTCTTCTCTCACAGAAAAACCCTCTTCATTCAACCAAACCCTAAGCCTCGGTTACAAACCAAGACACTCCGTCTCCGTTTCCGCATCAGCTGCACCTTCACCACCACCTTCCTATGATCTCAACGCCTTCAAATTTGCTCCGATCAAGGAGTCAATTGTGGCACGTGAGATGACTCGTAGGTACATGACGGACATGGTGACTCATGCCGATACCGACGTCGTCATCGTTGGTGCTGGTTCTGCTGGTTTGTCATGTGCTTATGAGCTTAGCAAGAATCCTAACGTCAAGATCGCTATCATTGAGCAATCTGTGAGTCCAGGTGGTGGTGCTTGGCTCGGTGGCCAACTCTTCTCTGCAATGGTATAATATATGATGATTAATTATTCTTTTTTGATTTTGTTTTATACCATGGTTATTATTATTACTGCACGTTAGTGGCTATTTATGCCTTTTTGATGTGATTCGTTTGATATATGTTTTAAAAGTCATATCAAAGATTAAATCTACCCGATCTCTGGTTTGACTTGTTTATGATTTGAATTGTTCAATTATACTCGGGTTAATATCCTTTTGTTTATCATAATATTTTTAAAAAGCTGTTAGAAATAATTTATCATTCAACGGTTAAAATATTTTTTCAACTAAAGGACTCCTTAATCATGACCGTGATCGAGGATTGGATGACAAATATGTAATTATAATTATCGGAGGAAAGATGAACATGTTATGGTTATCTATGTTTTTTTAATTCTAATTCGTTGAATTAAACCAATGTTTTAAAAAAATAGATGACCATTAACCTGTTCATTTTTCCTCTAATAATTATAATTACATATTTGTCATATAATTCTCCATGATTGAAAAGTTGTTTATTGATCCTTTGTGAATCGTAATTACTTTTAACCATAGTGGAAAGATGAACTTGTCGTTGGATTTTATCCAATGTTTTAAAAATTAGACTGGAGATCAAGTCAATGAGACTTAAAGGGTCACAGATTAACTTATCAATGAGTTCCTAGGGATGAACAATATTTCTTGTGGACTTAGAAACGAGCAAATGAACTGTTTGAATCAATATGATGAAATTGAAACCAAGATTATGTGAATATGATATTGATTATGTGAATTGATGTGTGTCATGCAGGTTGTGCGTAAGCCAGCACATCATTTCTTGGACGAGCTTGAAATTGAGTATGACGAGCAGGACGACTATGTAGTGATCAAGCACGCTGCTCTCTTCACTTCTACCATCATGAGCAAGCTACTAGCAAGGCCAAACGTGAAGCTTTTCAATGCTGTAGCTGCCGAGGATTTGATTGTGAAGAATGGAAAAGTTGGTGGTGTTGTCACTAACTGGGCTTTGGTTTCAATGAACCATGACACTCAATCCTGCATGGACCCAAATGTTATGGAGTCTAAAGTGGTGGTGAGTTCTTGTGGCCATGACGGTCCTTTTGGAGCCACTGGTGTGAAGAGGCTCAAGAGTATTGGTTTGATTGATACCGTGCCCGGAATGAAGGCCCTTGACATGAACACTGCTGAGGATGCTATTGTTAGGCTCACTAGGGAGGTTGTTCCTGGAATGATTGTTACTGGCATGGAAGTTGCTGAGATTGATGGTGCTCCAAGAATGGTAAATTTTTCACCTTTTCATATTCAAACAGTAGTTTTTTTTATTTTTTATGAGTAGGGATAAAGTTCGGTACCACATCGTTTACAACACTCACACATTACGCACCAATCATTTGCTCTAGACTTTGCTTGTTTAATTTTCAAATAGTTAAATACCACTAATCATGTGTTGGAGTTTTCTTTACTGTTCTTTAAGAGAAATTTTTATATGGCTAGTGTCATACTGATATGATGGGTCCAACACCAAAGTGTGACTGAATAGGAATTCAAAATCATGCTGATGGGTCCAACCCCAAAGTGGGACTGAATAGGAATTCATAATCATACCTAATGAGACAACTCTCTTTATCAAAAAGTCGTGGTCCCAGTCTGCTAAATTTATGTTCAATTGTTCATGGAATCTTTCTTGTCCTTTCTGCAATTCTTCTTTTGATTATTACTTTATTTCATTTGGATAATTTCGAACCAACTGAGATTCATGTAATGCGCTAGCTTCATGTTTTTGTTTGTGTTTTAGAAGTTGAAATACCTTGTTTTCATATATAAATTCGCCATTAATAACTGTTTTGGTGTTGAAATTGCAGGGTCCAACATTTGGAGCAATGATGATTTCAGGACAGAAGGCAGCTCATTTGGCCTTGAGAGCACTGGGACTTCCTAATGCTGTGGATCATGCAGGAAACATTCACCCTGAGCTTGTCCTGGCTGCTGCTGATTCTGCTGAAGTTGCAGAAGCTTAATTATTGTTACCATATTAACTATTTAGTTAATAGTATCTAAGTGCTAGTAGCCAGAAATAAAACTTTGTCTTTGTTGTTTGTTAGTAGTTATTATTGGCAGGTTGATGTGACTCTGTATGAGCTTTTTTGTCATTAATATGAATGAATGTGTTTGCCAACTCTCCCACTAATATTTATGATTGTTTTTTAATGAAAAGGGAATACAATTAACTACTACTAAGGGGACAGAATTCCCCTAATCCTCTAATAAATGAAATACTTGACAATACAAAGATGGAGTCAACTCAACTCTCCACAAGTTCTAGCTCAATCGTCAAAAATGCCAATATTGGTAGGCCGAACGCCGTGATTGGGGGTTCGAACCTCTACTTCTCCATTTATGTGTATGTGAGTTTCTAGCGACTCTTGTCGTTTCGTCTATCAACAAAAAAAATGGAGTCAACTAAAACCCAACAAAAAAAAGTTGCAGCAAGCCCCCTCTATGTGCCAACAGTTAGGCTAAAATACCAGATCTTTTTCCCCAAGAACACTGCTTGTACTCAACTTAAATTAGAATCTTTTCACAAATGTGGTCTGCTTTCCAATCTGCAACTATGAGAGCTATCAACATTTATCTTTAATTATCCAACTGGATATTTCTGCATCTTAGATAGGGTTTCCAACTATTTTCCTCTATATTAGCACTTGATCAAGGCCTTCACAATTGGTCTGTGATCGATTCCTTAGCCAAATATGAGAAAAACTAAGCATCAAAAGCAAATTAGCCATTCCCCTATCTAATTTCTTAGCAATGCTTCTATGACCTCCTACAGTTCATGTGCTAACTAAAATCCCCCAACACTGTTAGGATCGATAAGATTACAGTTATCAAGAACATAAATTAAGCGATCAACTCTAAATTGATGAAAGTTTCCTCCTCTTTGTTCTCATAGAGCAATGATCTCATTGAATTCCCCAATCAGCAACCAAGGATCCGAAATATTCAAATTCAAATTAAAAATATATTGTCAAAAATTTGCACGGGTGGAAGGAATAGAGTTAGCATAGAGACTTGTACATTACCATTTGTTAGTACTTGAAGAAATGCTGAAAATGATAGCATTTTTGTGAATATCCTACACAGTCCACTTGCACATTTAAATTGTTCTCATCTTGCTTGAAAATCCATGCTCCCCCTGAATGGCCTTGAACATCAACAACAACTACTTTACTCTAACCATGAGTTTCTCAAAAATTTCTTGTTATCAAAAGGAGAATAATTTTCCATAATGATGAGAAAAGTGGGATGATTATTATTAGTCTTGTAATTATTAGCTCCCTGATATTCCAAGAGAGCGCACTAATACCATTGAAGGCAAAATTATAAAATGATCATATATCACAACAATCATATCCCTTAAAACGGAATTTGCTATAGAGTTCTCATAAAAAGATTACTACAAGGGAAAACATTGATATTGCAGGACAAAGGGAGGATTTGGCCATCCAATCCAATATTTTTGAGTAAACCGCCCTTTCTTGACTTGAAATTGGTAGCGTTCCCAATTAAAAATCTCAAATATATTGGTTTCCTTGACCAGTGTTTCTGGACACTAGTTAACATTTTCTATTATGTTAAATCTCTAAATTATATAATGTCAGCCAAAATGCTCCTTTTTAGAGAAATCACATCACCTTCAATAAGAGTGGAATTAAATACTTGAACCATTGTTGACATACCCTCAAACCCAAGTTCATTATTACTCTATTTTGTATAAAATAAGAGGCAACTGATAACAAATAATCTAATTGATTGAATTGATAATGTTTGATAAAATTAACGGTTGAACCGAGTATAAAATGACATAAAAGTGATATATTTAATGAGTATTAAAAAATTTTCAATTAAGATTACAAGGATAAAATTGAGATAAATGATTATAAGTTATAAACAACTTGAATTAGCTTATAAAAAACGCTATAAGCTAGTAAAATTAAATTATAAGCTTGTGGCATGTTATCAAATATAAGAAAAAAATTCTTTTTTTAGGTTCATTGAGTAGCTAATGTATCTGGTCTACATTGTAAAGCAGAATATTAATTATTCAATGAACCTAAAAAAATGAATCTTTTCTTATATTTGAGACCGGAGGAAGTAAGTTTTTTTTTTAATCAAATGAGCTTATGAGACACAAGCTATAAATTCAAAATGATGTCTTGCTAAAGAGACTTTATATAGAGGTGGTGTTGGTCCACTAAAAATAAACATTTCTTTTGTGTTAACCCTTTAGTTTCAGGAGAGAATGATTAATAACTCGGATTCAGAGGAGCTCCTTTATCATTTTTTTTAAACGACAAATATTATTAAAACCGAAACACTTAGTAAGACGCAAAGATGCGGAGAAAAAAGATACGAGGATGCCGCATATATATAGGCGTAACATCTAAGAAAACTCCACAAAACAAAACAGCCAGGTAAAAAACAGATCAGAAAACAAAATAACATTCTTTTAAACAAATAAAAATTATTCCTTTTTGACAAAAAGTAATCAATCATGTAATATAAAATAAAATAAGTGAAATGATATAATAAAAAAAAGGCTTAATAGCAGTTTTGGCCCCCTATGTTTTAAGAAGTTGCGATTCTGCCCCCCTAACAAAATAAAATACAAAACCGTCACCTAACTATTGTCCCTTTAGCAGTTTTGGCCACATGCCAATTTTGACCAAGAAAGTTGACGTGGACGCCACTTGTGTAATTATTATTATTATTACTATTTAAATCTAAAAAAATATTTTTTAATTAAAAAATAATAATAATTTTTATTTTTTAATGATTAAAAAATAAAAAAATTACACACGTGGCGTTCACGTCAGCTTTAACTTGGTCAAAATTGGCCTTGGGGTCAAAACTACAAGAGCGACAATACTTAGGGGACAAATTGTGCATTATCCCTTACCAAATGAGTTAAGCTCATGGGGACCCACCATTTTAACTTCTAACACGTCCTACAATGTTTTAGATTATAAACAATATAAAATCACTATAAAACATTTTCGATTTCATATCTCATCATCAAATTTTTAGGTTTGCCAAATATTGAGTCAGAAATTTTTATAAACCGTGATTGTTGTAAAGAGCTGCTATAAATACCTTCAATTGAAAACAAAATTGCAGACAATGAATCTTTGTGTGATGCTGGAAAGCTATCCGTCTTGCCAGCCAAAACTAATGAATATGTCAATTATTGTAGATAGATGCTACGAAGCCTTGCAAAACAAAAACAGTGAGATGATCTGAGACGTGTTGAACGCACCATCCTCGAGGATTTTCCGCGTGTAGACCACTAACCCTTCCAGGATAAAGCAGACCCTTCCCAGCAAGCCGAGGATTCAGAACTGACAAGAGATAATATGTGATAGGAAGTGTAACCCAGAAAAATTGTGAGAGTGAGGGAGGTTTTTAGTTTCAGACTTTCTGTTCTCTGTATAGTTTTTGTTTTGCTCACAACAATATAATATATATATGCTATATTCATAAAATGACCGTTCAGCTCAATAACCATCGTGGGAGTATATTTTTTTTTCCTATTAAACTCAGTCCTGGCATAAAAATAGGAATGCTATTAAGCTAAATTACTAAACACGTTTAAAGTTTAAATAAAGAAGAAGTCAAAATCTATGTATATGCTTTGATGATTCAAGAGAGATTTAAGGAATGGTTTGTTACATAGAACCGGTCAAATAAACTTGAATATCAGCCAAAAATATTTTCACTTGAAAACTTTTGAAATATATATAATATTTACAACCCAAACTCCACTGTGGACCGGGTCGACTCACCCGACCCATTTCTACAGATCTTCCAAAACCTCTCATATTCTGTTCTCCGTCTGTATTCACTTTCTCTTCTTCCATTTCTTTCACCAAAACAAGTTCGATTCATCTTCACACCTCAACAAGTTTCATCTCTCAAAAACTGCTCCATTCTGTAAGAAAGATCTTTCCATTAAACTTCATGAATATAGTAGAGTCATTATTTTTATTTGTTAAGAATGATTTTTCGTTGATAATGAATTCAAATTGATCCGTATAATGTTACTGTTATACAGATTCTTTTTTTTTGCATTTCAATTTTTTTTCCTGTTCATCTAAGACATAGAATAAGTAGGAGACTTTCGGTGTTGTTATTATTTACGGTTTAATTGTGCACATTATGTGTTTGATAAAATGCCACAACGGTTTTTACTTCAAAATGTGTCACATTTCTATGCATTTTTTTTCTCTATCATTTTGAAATGTTGTGATAGTTTCAAAATTGAATGTGGGGTTTTCTTAAGCTTGATATGTTTTTAAAAGAGTTTTGTTACTTCTGCTCTTTGGTTTTATGCTCTATAAGGGATTGTTTGTTCCAACCATAAAAGATAAAATAAATTAAGCGTAGCAGAGATGATGATGTTGAGTTGAATGTGTGGTGAGATTAGACAGGATAAGATGAGAAATGACAACATTAGAGACCGAGAGAGTTGGGGTAGCACCTATAGTAGAAAAATGGTGGAAACTAGGCTTAGGTGATTGGCCATGTAAAGAGAACACCTGTATATTATGTAGAATAGAGAGTAGATCAATCACTAGAGGCAGAGGAAGATCTAGAGAAACTATAAGAAAAACTATTAAGAAAGATCTAGAGATTAATTAGTTGGATAGAAATGTGGTATATGATAGAGCATTATGGTGTTGCTTGATCCATGTAGACGACCCCACTTAGTAGGATAAAACTTGGTTGTTGTTATATTTATAGTATTACCAATTCTTATTTATTTGAAAACTTGATTGATAATTGATTCTCAAGTTTGTGTGCTGCCAGACCCTAGTTCCGGTTTTTAACTAAGCGCACCTCCAAATCATCTGATTCAAGATGTTTGGCTCTGCCGGAATTGTTTCCAATATTGCTGCCTGCCTTCGACAAAATTTGTCAGTGAGTTTTCTCCTTTCATCTTACTGGGTTTGTGACTGATGTCCTTTTTTATTTTAGATCATTATGCCTCAATTGTGTTTTTATGATTTTGCTTAGTGTAGAGTTTTGTTTCTTTCTTAGGGATTAATGCATCCAGGCATGCTTTGCAATTTAAAATCATTATAGTTACACTGTTTTGGTTTTGTACAGTTTCGCGGTGTGCAAGTGCGGAATATAAACATTGGAGGTGGTCTGGGAGGTGAGATTCCAGATAGCAAGCGGCTTGAGTATGCTCTTCAGCAGATTCATGGGATTGGCCGTGGAAAAGCTCATCACATTGTGTGTGAGCTTGGAGTTGAGAACAAATATGTGAAGGATCTAAGCAAAAGAGAACTATATTCTCTTCGTGAGTTGCTTTCCAAGTACTTGATTGGAAATGATTTGGTATTTTCATCTTCTTAACAGTTTGATTTTGCACCTTCTCTGTTTTGTTCCATAATATAATGTATATTGTCTACGATTGTTTTGTTTTTTTTTCTTTATTTCAGAAAAAGTTAGTTCAGAGAGATGTGGGAAGGTTGGTGGGTATTCAATGCTACAGAGGGATTAGGCACGCTGATAGTTTACCTTGTCGGGGACAGCGAACTCATACAAATGCCCGCACTAGGAGGACTATGCGTACTTACGGAGGTTCAAGATAAATGCTGCTCAAGTAACAGATGAGTTGTGTTACTGCTCTGGTTTGAGCTTATCAAATAAATTTTGTTAGGCACTTGATTGCATTAGCCAAATCTACACACATTGAACTTACCCTTTCATGCTTATTAGCTTATCATTGCTTTGCAAGAATGTCAGTTCTAGTATTTGTATTGATGTTGTCTTGCTGGATTTTGAATTTTGTAAGAATTGATTTATTCAATCAACCATTCAATGAGAGCTACATATATCACTTTACCGCGAGAAAGAATAAATACCATGTTGAGGCAAGAAATGCTGGTCAACATCAATTTCCTTGACACGGATAGTTATTCCCTTTTTGTTTACCCGTTTTGTCGTATCACATATTTTACAAAGTATGAACAGATGGTTGAGCATAATAACTTCATGCACAACTTTTGTTATTTTAGATATACAAAAGAAAAATATTTTAAACATAACATACAACAACAGTTGTTGCTTATCTAAGACTTGATGGTTGAATTCCTTTCTGAATTCTGTAAAACCCAATCCAAATTTTATGAGGAACTCCAATATTGTTTACCCCTAACAAAGGGCACCATGCAGGAAGTAACACATCTCTTGATCAACGAAAAAGAAAATGTCATGCTATATTCGAGGCTAGGGTTTCTTGGCCTGCAATGATTTCAATTTCCTGGTATAATGAGTTGATAACAAAAGAAAATTATAACGGAATAAGATAAGTAAAAAGGAGAAAGAGATACCGAAACCAAGAACTAAGAAGCAACATTAAGCATTGGTTTAGCCACGAGAGTGTCATGTACTATATATTAAATAAGCCTTCAATTTAGTTTCTAAATATCAATCTCTCTTCTTTTATCAAAAAAATAAATAATATCAATCTCTCTTCTATCTAGTCTCTAAAGTATATAAAAATGATAAGTAGCATCTAAAGTATATGAAATACTTTTTGTTAGTCTCTACAATCAAGGGACTGACTACATTGGCAGTTTTTCGTTTATGTTAGGGACTAAGGAAGGAGTAAGGACATCATTGTGTATACTTTAAGGACCGCCGACTAAACAGGAGATAGATTGATACTTTAGGGACTAAATTAGAGAGAAAGTGATATGTTGAAGACTAAATTGAGAGTTTATTTGCCACATATCTTGTTTACATATATGACACAATCAACATACATTTCTTTAGTAACTAGAAATAGAGGTCCATGCTATGAATTGTTCAGTAGGGATCCTCAGCCGTTGCGTAGCGAGTTCAATCTCATTCGTTGAATCTGGGTTACAACTCAACCCAACAATTGAGATTTGACTGAACCTACTATAGACGGCTTGGGTTCAAAATAAACAGGAATACGTTGTTCATGCAACCTGATAAACTGGAAAAATATGACTCATGTTCTGCAACATGATCACATTAACTGAATATAAATACTATCGACTTGACTGTTGCACCTTTTTCATATATTTCTTGTGAAGTTTCAATGCTGCCATACAAGCTTTTTTGGCATCTAGATTTCCATTTGTGTCATTCAATATCTGAAAATAATTAAATCAATGGCCAAAGTCAATCCATATATGAACAAAGAAAGCTAAGTTTTGTTCAGTAAAAAAGAAACAAAGCTGAACTTTTTTTGGGACAACAAACCTTGACGACATCATCTAGGCCTCGTGCTTGCTGGAGTAGTGTTGCACTCTTTTCTTTCAACACACTAGCAACAAGGAAAATAGATATGGGAAGAGGGGGTTCTTCTGTATTCTTTGCTCCATTTCTCATATTTTCTCTCTCAAATTTTCCATAATGACGTATTGACTTTAATCTTGCTTTAGATTCCTCAGCAGTTTCTTCAGATTCTTCATACATCCAAAACATGTTGGGATCATATTCTAGAGCCCACATCATCTGTTAAATACTTCAAGTAATTAGTTATTACAATCACTATAAATTATTTCCAATGAGGAAAACTTGATATATGAAGGAAGTTAAAAACTTGATTTCAACCAACTATTTCTAATTTATGCAAACTCTTATTAAAAATTGGCATGATTAGCAATGAAGAAAATGTGCTATAACATAATAAATATTGGACATTGTATGCATATTGAGGGCACATTTTCTACTATGTGACTCAATGTTCATTTGCTTGGGAAATGAGATAGAATAAAATTAGTAGAAAATAAGCTAAGCTAACCTCCCAAAGGTACAATGAATCACAGAAGGAGAATTCTCGACGAAATAAAACCATTAACATCCGAAAAGCGAACAGATAGTCACCTCCACCAATATGCTCTATACACCAACATTAAAAGACAGTTCATAGTTACTTTCCATTTTTAAGAACATTAAGATATAAAAAAAATAAAAATCTGCAGAATACTAAAAAGGCATGTAACAAAATATATGGAGGAAAATATTGAACCTTTAAATGTCAAAACAATATTGATATAATATTGAAGAACAAATTCAAGGAAATACCTATATGTTGATGAAGTTTTGGATCAATTACTTGAGTAATTGAAGCCAAATTGTTTAGTTGAGTCTCTACCCCCACACTGTTATTGGTGCATCTGAAATTTCCTCGCTTTAAAAATTACAATAAAGATCATAAGAAACAAAGACAGAGTTAAATTTAGTAAAAATTGTAGATACAAATTATAAAATTCAAACACAGCTTGCATTTTGTGCCCTCATTATTGTATTCCAATACACTAGAAAATTCTTCAAGTTGGGTAAAAAACAATGAAACAATAACCAAACATGAGAATTTCTTGCATTCCAAGAAATCATTTCAGACTAACCATATGATTAAGACCATATTAAATGAAATAAATCATAATATAGAGTAGAACTTACTAATCTACGCATCAGACGCTCGAAACACCAGAAGGCATCAGCTTCATCATCGAGCAGTATTATCATAGGAGAGCATAGGTCACTCATTCCTTCAAATTGTATAAAGATAACCAGAAGTTTACATTAGTTTCAAATTCTGGTTACATTTAGTTTCTCATAAGATTACAAGTGAATCATAATTAAAATTAATCTATGAATAAGTCAAAGGTTTTAAATTGCGATATGCAACTCCAGTATCTACAACCACAATTGTAACTATATCTGTAGACATTTTCTGCTATTTTAAGTCAATGACTAAGTAAAGTATTAGTCAATGTCGAAAAGAGGCAAAATGTTTTACATTCAAATGAATCGCATATCTAATGACTAACCTTGACCATAGCCAACATCATTATCTATCCTAGCATAGACAGCAAGAATATCCCATAATTTTGACAAATTCTCTTTCTTCTCATAAAAAACCAGTGTCCTATCGGTACGAATCACATCAAGACCTGAAATGTGTTTATGATGATAGAATTTTACATTTCTTCATGTGAAAACATCCAATAGTATACATATTATAGTGCATTGAGAACCAAAAAATATTTCACAGACCTATTTGATGTAGAGTTAACATCCATTGAATTACTTTTTTGTCTGTCACTCTCTTTGCTGTATTATTAGGGCTTGGAGAACCTACTTCTTGAGGAGGTACAATCACTCCATGTTCTGGATTATTTTCTAACAGAACCAATGGATCTTGAATCGGAACACCATCGTCGGTAACTACAGGTGCAGTGATAAATCTACCACTTCCTACAAGAGGAAACAGTTGGCGACATTCTTCCTTCCATTCAGCATATTGTGTCCTGAAAATATAGAAAGAAGTTATACAACAAACTAATTAACGATCAATTAAATTTATAATGTAAAACACAACAATCTTAAGGTGCAGAGTAGAATGTGATAGTAATTAGGAGCTTATGAAATGAAAAATGATTGCCTTCGACGCTGCCTTATCTCTTCTCTTTCCTCGAATGTACTCGTGGGTTCATAGCAACCGAGTAGAAATTCCCAAACTTCTCCTCTAATTGATGGATGGATTCCCTGGTTTGGAAATTTCAATAATGTAAGACAAATTATTAGTAGAATTTCATGATACACGCTAAGCTATCTTTTATTACAAGACAACTTTATAAAACCAACTTTTATTCACAAGATAAAGTTTCTTTACAAACCTAATTAACATGTAAATGAAGTATGAAAGAAAGATCAAAGTTTATATATGAAAGAAGGATTTTATGATTGAAAATGCAATTACCCCACGGTGGATTCGGCTTAGAGTCCTGCCTATATCCAAATACCCTTCCGGAGAGAATGCAGCACGCCACCTTCTTTCACTTAGTGTTTTACCAGCCTGCAAAACAACAAAAACTAGTTTAAATTTAATGAACATTATATATTAATGTTACAAAGACCTCAAATCTAAAGGAATCTCAAATTTTTCTGCTAAATGCATACATTTGCTGCAATAAGGTGCAGAGTAACTAATTAGTGTATGTGATATGTTTTTACTTTTGCATAAGATATAAATATGACAATAATTATATTTATCAAGTTCTATCACAAACTTGTATGGTTGTGTTTATATATTGTAACTTCTAATAGTGGATTCTTGTATGCACAAATGGGCTTCATTGATCAAATGTAAAATTCAATGGCATTCACTAATCAATTCAAAACTCATTACAAGCCAAAGATATATAGCACATGATGAAACACCATCATCATGATGAGAACCATTGTTCACCCTTCTATAAATGTTCCATTTTAAATAAAAATAATAACCCATCATTCTTACATATATATTGTCCATAAAAAACATATATTTTCTTCAATCCAATACATACATGCAAACATATTACTATACTTGCATGTACGTATATTTTGTCAATAGAAAACCGTCACCACTTATAAACACGTTATCGGACTATATCTCACCAAATGCGAAACTCTTAACATATATACGATGCATATGGATTAAAAACATACCTTGATCCTAAATCTAGACTTGGGAACATCGGTGCATTCCGGGCGAGTTTCATAGAAAGAATCAGCAGGAACTCCAGGATCTCTCCACATCCCAAAAAATCTAAAGAATTCTCAGAAAAAATCTATATGCAAAATTAGAGGCAATGGTTCTTCTCTAAATATCTTTAACAGCCAGCACCTAGAAGCTGGACCCCTTTGAAATGATCAACCAAACTCAGGAAAAAAAATTCCTTAAAGTTTTTGATGAAGAATTCAAAGGAAATCCAACCAAGGTCAATAGGGTAGGCTAAGCTTCAAAGCCTAACAAAACAAAAACCACAAAACAAAAACCACAAAAAAATAGTTTATTATTTTGTTTTTTATTAGTGTTTTTGTATTTTATAATTTTTTAAAATTAATGGTTTTTGTGGATTATCAACGGTGACTATCAAAAATGATTCACAACCTCACGAACACAAATACTTGCCGTTTAATGCGTAAACATGCACAATCTCTATTTTTTCTCTCTCACCTTTTTTTAAATTTTCTGTTTTTTTTCTTGTTTTTTGCTTGTGTATTTTTGCATGCATGTTGACTTATCATAAGAGTCTTTTTCGTTTACTTATTTAAGGAAATGGGCTTTGTTTTTGTAAATTGGGAGTGGATAACAATGAAGATAAAATTAGTCTAATTTTTAGGCTGAATGGATTGGAATTTGGATGACTAAAAATAGAAAAATATCAACGAAGCAAAGCTTGGTACAGAACAAAGACCTAGTATATGTCAAACCTTTGGAAGAGATATACTTGATTGGTCACATCTAGAGTGGATGTGTTTCATATGGTACAATATATCAATGTTTAATAGTAGTTTAAAATTGTTATTCATCGTAAGTAGAAGTTTATAGAGTATTATTCGTTTTTACGATTGAAAAAAATGATCTAATTGGGGTCGGTTCAACAAAAAATAAGAAAATTGTTTAATGCTTTAAAATTTCAGTTGTTTGTTTTCTCTTGTTTTTATCGAATCAACATTATACATTACATGAAGATGTAACACTTCGTACGCCTAAAAATTTCCTTTTAAATATAATATTGCATTTTTGGATGATTAATCTAATGATCTTACATGTTAATCTAGTTAATTAAAGTCATGTGATGCAACTCCTCTCTATGTTTATCGAAAGAACTAATGCATGCACCACTATAAAAAAAAAAAAAAAAACTAATCCACGACTTGTAATAAAAGAATATACTAATGAAAACAATTTAAAATTTATTGTTATAATTTTATTATTAAAAATTATGTTTAGTGATGCAAAAAATTTTGGATTTGAAATGCCACACTTGAATGTAGTGTTCATAGATATGGAAGTTTGAATGAACGTTATGATAATGGTAATAGTTATCAATTCATTTTTATGGTAGAATGTTTATAAATAAGTTGTTGGTGCCTATGATTTGACCTAATTTTCGTTTCTAATACATCATCTAAGTGAAAAAAATTAAAATTTGGAAGAACCAAGAACAAATATATTTGCACCTTTGCATTTGGGATGATGTTTGTATTTTTTTATATAAAAAACGTAAAGAAGTGTTAGTTTTGCTAACATTTACCACTAACCAAATTTATAGATTGGAGTCTTTAATACAAGCTAATATACTTAAATCTTTATAAAAATAAATAAGTATCCGATTTGAACACTATAAAAAAACTAATTTAGTTATAAGTATGTGGATTATGTCGATCTAGCAAGTTTAAAATGTTTTTTTAGATGATTTTGTAGTTAAATTAGTTAAAAAAATGTTTGACACTTCCATACTATTGAATCATTTAGCCTATTTTCAACCTTAATTTAGAACTTTTGAGGGAGTCTTAAACATTGAGTTGGAGTAACATATTGGGCGAGAAAGCACACAAATTAGTTTAAACATTACATCATACTCAAAATTTTAAAGTTGTAGGTATAAAGATTTTATCACTTATATGTTGCTCAACATCTACTCTTCGATCAAATGTAAGACTTATATAACTCACATCTAACACATCAATGTTCTCTCCCTCAAGTGTGAGACTCTCCGAGATTTTTATCCAACACTAAGAGCCACTCCTGCTCCCCACCAAGTCAATTTAGACTCTAATACCACTGTTAGGACTACCGAGGAGCCTTAAAATATCGGGGCGGATCATCACATCGAGCAAGACAAACCACACAAGTGGAATTTGACATATATTAACCCAAAATTTGGCACCTAGTTTATGGTCCACTTAGTTATATGTTGATCAACATTCACGCTTTTATTTTCTATGTGAAACTTTTAACTCACCTCCTATACAACAATTTGTTATAATAACCTTAAACTAATAGATATAGGCCATCATTGCTTGAAGGTGTCGTTGTCACTTGAACAAAGTTGACCTATAATGTGACATTTGTTTATTTCGAATTTGAGCGACGAAATAACTTTTGTTGGACATAGAGATTTTATTTTTTTAAGGAAGATAAGCTAAGATATTTGTTCACGACATAGAACTTAATTTCTCGAGTAATTGTGACTAACAGAGATCTTTCTTTTATAAATGCAATTGATATTGTTTTTCCATCTTTTACTAATTTGTTATGTCAATTTCATATGGACAAAAATGTTGGAGTAAAATGCAGACATTATGTTTTGAAGGATAGACAGAAGACGATTTTAGATTTGTTAAAAAATATTGTTTATTTAATATCGGTGGCTGGCTTAACTTCTAAAAGAAATATTGTTTATTCCATTGATGAGGTAGGTTATGAAGAAAAATGTTTCAAAAACAAAACAATATTAGGAAGATTTTGTTTGCGGAGAAGTTCATAGTACCGGAAATTTGTTCCTAAAAATGTTCAGAACAAAAAGAAAAGTATCCAACATTTAATTTTTGAAATGTACAGAATTTTAAACATTTTTAGAAACAGAAGTCCACTAAAATATGCTTGAATTTTTTATCTAGATGAAATTATTATCTAAAACAAGTTATTCCCTAACAAAGACAAGTTATTATTATAGTCATTAAAATTGAAGATGTATGCACTTCTGATGCTACCACTGTGGTAGTGTATTATTGATAACATTTACAATACATTCTTGTTATTTTTCAGTCTTTTAACATATTCTTGTAGATTTGTACCCAAAAAAAAAACCATATTCTTGTAGACTGTGAAGAATAAAAAAAATATCAATGACATGTAATGATTGATCATTTGATCAATGGTTAAATTATTTTGCATCAAATTCAATTTTTTATTAGACATTGCAAAAAGAATTTGGTTTATTTTCCTCTCGTCGTTGGATCATAAATTTAGCTGATTCATATATAATATACTAAATATTGATAGAAACACACTTCAAGGTCTCAAACCAACGCTACGGAACTAGTATACTATATTGTTGTTGTTACTAATCCATTTTTCTAATTCCTCTATTTTTTGACATTATTAAGGAGAAACGATTATCTTTTATAGACTTATGCAGCATCCAAAACATGCAAAGCCTTTTAATTAGTCATTGAAATTTTTTGTACTGCTAATATGCTATATATGTCAATGTGTATCTGGTGAAATTCATTGCCGAAAAAAAGTTGATGAAGTTTACTAAAGAGGATTACATCATAAAGGAGATAAAACTTAAGAGTAAAAAACTTCTCAAAAGAAGGTTAGAAAAATGCTTGCATAATTTAAGTGGTTGAGCTGAGACACGAATAAATTTGAGTATTAATGTAATATGCTAACAACCAATATTTGTCTAAAAAAAAATGCAGACACGTAATTAATCAATATTGCCGCCACTTACAAGACTGTATGGAATTAATTAGCCCCATATCACAAGATATGAATATTCTTGATGACATGAAGCAAAGTACAAACCTACATACCAAGTTATAAAAATATTCAAAAAGAGCTCATACTCTAGACAATGAAAGTGAACTTATACTTTGCACAAGAATCAAAGTAAACCAAACCAGAAGGGAGAATAATAAAAAGTTGTAATAGCTTCCTTTCCACGGTTTGCACAATTTCAATACAAATACTCCAATGATGCCTCAATTCTTTCCATCACTCTAGCTTTAACATTTCCAGCATTTTTCTCAATTGATTTGTGATCCTCAAATTTCAATGGCTACCTTCATTTTAAGGTCTAATAAAATAGTCCATGCCTTGAGCTGGTTTTGTCTCATGCTAATGATTCATAAGAGTGCTGCATATGATTTCATAGTTGGTGGCCAAAAGGGTTGGAGTGTTCCAAGTGATTCCAACAATCCTTTTAATCAATGGGCAGAAAAGAGCCGTTTTCAAGTTGGAGACTCCCTAGGTAAGTTCTCCTATATGTATCATATTCAATTGTTTTAGTTTTTTCAATTATATCTAAATTTAATGACACATTTTCACTTGGATTATAGAACTAATAAAACTGTTTATACTCTTTCGTGTACAAACTACAAACATAATTTTTGTACATGCTTACTGCAGTGTTCAACTACCAATCTGGCAAAGACTCTGTGCTTTATGTAAAGAGTGAAGACTATGCAAGTTGCAACACTGGTTCACCTATTACAAAATTCTCTGATGGTCACACAGTCTTCAAACTCAACCAATCAGGGCCTCATTTCTTCATCAGTGGAAACAAAGACAACTGTCTCAAAAATGAGAAAGTGACAGTGATTGTTCTGTCTGACAGAAGCAACAACAACAATTCATCAAACACCAACCAAACAAGCAATGCTACTCCACCATCACCACAATCTTCATCACCTCCTTCACCAGCACCTTCTAACCAAGAGGGTCAATCTCCACCTCCAGACACAAACCAAACACCACCTCCTACTGCTAGTAGTGATCATGATCATCCTCCTCGTAATGGTGCTGCTTCAAACTTTGTCAACCTAGCTGGCTCTGTTGGAACTTTCATGGCTTCAGCTCTAATTTTATCCAAGTATCTATGAGTGCTTGAGTGTTGTTTATTTATTTGTTTGTTTTTTCTATTCTTTATTTCCTATATTTTGAGTTCTGTATGAACTGAGTCTTTGGTTCAAAGTTGGGATGCTGTTTGATATTTGTTTGTGAAGATTGAAAAATAAGTTGGCAATAATTTATGTACTCTTTTGTGTGCTTCTTGATCAATAATGTAAAAATTTTACATGTGAAAATGAAATGAATTAAACCCATTTTTTTACGGAAAATGTCTTACTTTAGATTTGATTTATGACTTCCTCTGCCGTCCCTCAAGCCTAGTGAGGGAAAAGAACCATGGGTGGATATTATATATAAAGGAGGCGGGCGAAGGGGCAAGAATTAGAGAGAGGGATGGTGGGGGAACGGGAAGAAAGGGTGGAAATGGGAGAGGAAGAGGGGAGATTATAGAAAAGTATATTGACCAAAATAACAATGCTCTTATATTCATTCTAGATTGACTATGGATAATTTAAAAAAAAAAATTCAATGGAGCAATGGAAAATATGGACTTGACGTACGGATTTTTGCCAATATACCTTATCAGTTCAGTGCATTATGCACTTGAAACCCTTATCCTTGTAAACTGTGATTATCATTTTACTGAAGTATCAACTAGAAAAGTACATTTGTATGATTTAGAACATAACTATATAAATCAAAGTACTACATAACTCCCAAGGAAACTGGTTATAACAAAATTAGAAGCATTGTGCTATACAAAATTTTCGCCTATCTATCAAAAATTCTTGCCAATCTCAATTTTTTTCATTGCCTTAATGGTGTTATGCAGAATCGAGTCAAGGATTCCAGCTACCTGAAATCACAAAAAAAAGACTTGTTAACAATAGTATAATCAACAAAAATAAATGGATAAAACTAAAGTATCTAGAATCAATAATAGAAAATACTAACCGTGAAAACACCCCCAATGATAGCACAGACATTTGTAATAAAATGTGAAAAAGACTTCTGGTTTTCTGTTATTAAGACCTGATAACAAAACATACATTGTAAATCTAAAATAAATTTACTAAACACACTGTCCGTATATATTTATTTGAACCATGACTTCCATGTTCTGACCTGCATAGGGGAGAGCTCAAGATGGAACCTTGCAACAGGAATGTTCACACTGTGTGCCACACTGCTGTGTGCTGTGTACTCATACTCTTCAATTAATTTATAACCTTTTCTGGTTATTACCTCTGTTTTAACTACCTGAATATAATGCTCTATCTGCAGACACATATTAGATTATTGTATTATAACATGGTCACAATAAATCTCAAATATCAACATCCACACAGATAAAAATAAACATGATTGGGATCATCTAATGACAACAGAATGTATCAATGAGAAGTTGTGTTGTGTTATCTCAGTGGAACAGTAATGAAAAACAAATGAGTGAAGAACTAAGTTTGATTGTCTCCACTCCATATTGATTTCTTTCAGTAGGTTGTCTCCTTGGTGGGTGCTTCAGAAAGACATTAGGGGAGCATACAGATAATAATGACCAAAAACATTGGACATTTATAGAGTGATATTAGCAGATACACTTCAAGAAAATACTCCCTCTGGACTTAAATGTACATGTACTTAGTGCACATTTGAACAAAATACATGTACTTTTTTGCTTATGTCTGGAGTAGTAGATATGTCTAAGTCAACGTGTTTAAAATTCTAACATGGACATTTAAATGTTCATCCCATGTTTATGCTTAGCGAAGTGAAAGAGTGAAGCAGTTGAGGAACTTGACAACATAGGGAAACTTTAATAAGCAGAGAACAAGTTAGTGTGAAAATCTATAAGCATTCCACATTGTAATTTGTACCAAAATGATTTTCCAGATGAGATAGATAGTTTTTTGGCTGATTGACAGAGTTGAAGAGAAGGACCATTAAGGCCCAACCGAGTTTATGATGGTTTGAGTGGTACACGGTACGGCATATTATAGAATGAAAGAAAGGAGAGAAAAAAATAGAACAAAAACTTCATCAGGCTCTGGACATCTATGCTATCAGCAGTTTCTTAATCTTGCAAATGGTGATCAGCATACCTTGTCCCGTAAAAATATGCAATCCAACATTCTATAGCAACCATACAAATTCCAATAGTGAAGTTTGCACTGAGTTATAAGATTTTTTGATATAAAATATTAAACTTACAGTAACATTCCCTTCCAAATCACGAGTGTTGATAAATGACCGCCCATTCAACCTGTCATGGTTGATACCTAAGTATGGTATCCAATGCTTCACACCAATCATGGCTCTAGGTGTCACTTTTTTTCCAAAAGATAGATGGTTGATGACATGTGACATGTTCATTTGAGAAGCATCAAATGAATGTGCATCTGATCTAGCTGAGACAACCAAGCTTCCTGGAACCTGCAATGTCCTAAACATTTTATATTTCTTTCAACATATTATATTGAAAATCTAGGAGGAAAAACCTAGAAATGTTACTTCCCCTATTCTTTTTCAGTGAATTTGTTTTTTTTTTTTAATAAGCCAGTGATTTTAGTATTAACAGATGAAGTGTCTATTTTTTAAATGGAACAGCTGAAGTCGATATTAGAAGCAAACATCAAAACAAAAACAAACAAAAAAAAAGTAGTAATTATATCAGTTACTTCCAGCGAAATATATGACCCCTTAAGTCAAGTCACATCAGAAAACTAAAAAACAGAAGAGTTTTTCTAAAAGATAAGGTTGAAGGATAAACTTTAACCGAGTTTACCTTTTTCACACGCACATATCCCTCAACTCTGCATCCACCGGTTGACGGTGCTGGTCTTTTTGTTCCATTGGATTTATCCTCCAAAGCTAGATGTTGAGATCCTGTTGGGAGAGATGCCACTAAAGTCTCCATGGTCTGCAAATGGAGAAGTCAGGTTAAATTACATGGGAAAGCATTAACCAGTCTACTGTAAAGTTAAATTTGATTCAAATTATTTTAACTCAAAACTAAATATTGTGAACCTTGACTAGGCTTTCTGTATCACGGTCTCCATAATAGGACTCATGTTCATGATGTCCATGGTCGCTTCTGAAATAGGAAAAGCATTCAACAAACTAGCTTTATTCACCAAATGCAAAAAATCAGAAATCCAGTCACCTCCAACATGGCGCAGAATTCAGGACGTACGCACACACTCACATGAAATATCAAACAAATATGATTGAATAGGAATTGAAAAACCACTATATACATAGGAGAGAACCAATCATTATAAAAGAATCGACATTGTCTACTAGTAATTGATTCATTGAGATGCTCAAAGTGATAATTGAGAAGTTCAAAGCAGTGAATCCTGATAATTTCACCAACTTAGCTTTACTTACCAGTACATAAGTCATCGATACTATTTCTCTATATTCAGTTGATCTACTGGGAACACAGCAGCACCATAATACAGAAATGGTTTCCACAAAATGCTATAGGAATACACCAGTTTTATATTCTTTTTCAGTCAATAGCGGAAAAACAAATCTACGTTTAATCAAACTCATTTTAATCTGCTTGTATCCAATTTCACAAAATGATTTTGTGACACTTGCATCATATGCCAGTGAAGAATTGTCATTGCATTTCACACATAATTCAATCAATCACTTTCATTCTCACACCCACATCTATTTATAATAGCATGTAGAATAAATAGAATAAAATTATAATATTACTCCCTCTGTCCATAATCTTTGGTCCTTTTAGTTTTTTATTTTCTCAAAAAACTTTGGTTCTTTTAGAAAACCAATATACAATTAATGATGTTTTTCCTTTAGTACCCTTACAAAAACCAAAAGCATGCATTAAATAAATTTTACTTTCATTAAATGAATTAAGGGTAAAAGGATCTAAACTTATCTAACCTGTTTCTTAATATGTATCCAAATTTTAAAGGACCAAAGATTAGGGACAGAGGGAGTGTTAATATAATTTACTGATTTAAATCCTTATAATAAACTACACAGCTTTGATTGATTGATTCTGACACTCCCCTTCTGCTTGCTACAATCGGAAGATGTACTATAGAGAAAATATAAACAACAGGGCTGTAGCCTTGGCCAAAAAGTTATAGTGCTGCTGGAGGTCACTATAGCAAAGACGTCTGGACTCATTGGAGGTTATGAAGCTAGCTATGGTGGTTATTGGAAAAAAAAATTCCATTGAAGAAGACAGGGCTGGTTGAATCACACCTGGATGCAGAGAGAAATGCATCGACGAGAAAGAGAAACACTAGATGAAGCACGGTGAATGCATGCAGCAGAACGGAAACGTCAACTTCCTGAGAAGAGCAAATAGGAGGTCCCAATATAATCAAACGAGGATATTTCTTGTTCAGTTTACTTATTCCTTCAGGAATTTTCACCAGAAGTTGATATTTCCATAGCAATTGAAATAAAACAATAAAAGATATTTCTTTCCAATCTGAGCATATTGTGTTCAACTTCAAGGTTTCGTATATCGGGAGATCGAGATTCTGCTCCTGATGGTGGGGTTCTCGTTGAAAATCCTCTGGAGATGTTTCAGTATTGGCCAGTAACAGCCAAAATGATTGTGGCGATGACAGTGACCGGAAGAGACAAAACAGAAGACAAGTTTTTATAGGAGGCTCACGGAAGCAAGTTGCATAAGCACTGAACAATATAAAATCTTTCCGGGAGACTTCTCTCGTGGGAGCTCGCTGCCGGCAGCGGTTTCAGTGAACCCCAATTGTCACATAGCTCTGATACTATGTTAAGTGAACTCACTTTAGAGTGTAAAGTGAATAATATCAGCCGTTAATTAATAAATCAAGGTAGATATTGTAGGTACATCATAACAAATCATGAGTTTATTTAAATAATAACCCTTGATTTGCTCACTTTACACTTTGGAGGATCCAAATCCATTTATGGATATGGCTCCTCTAAAGTGATTTACATATTTAATTATGTCAATAGCATTTAGAATAAATACAATAAATGCTAGTTGATATAATTTACTAATTCAAATCCTAAATTATGATTCTAATCCTTATAATTAAATATATAAATTTGATTCTGATTCCAACAAGATTTCAATTTTGGCCTCTAACCCTACACACATTCTAGATATGAGTTTTAAGTCCACTCTCATATTTTGTGAAAGGCAAAAAACCTATGGCATTACACATGTGGCAAATGTAATATAATCAAATAACTGAATACGTATATAAATATCCAAAAAGGGATAAGCAGATGAGTACATGTTTATTAAGATTTTTACACTAGGATAACTTCAGTGATATTAATGCAGTATAAATTGTATAGTAACAACAAACTAATAGACATGCATAATATAAACACTTACACATGATTGTTGATTCAAATATTCAATGTAAATAGGAAATTTGTATCAAATACGGACAAATAAAAATGATTTTACTTGCAGAAATTATTACCTGACATCACTTCCTTTCCGAAAGATGCGAATAGACGGATACCCTTGTATGTGATGCCTGGACATTGAAAATGAGAAACAATGGCAAAAGAATCATAGATGGAAAATAGCAAGAGTGCGTGGAAATGCAACAAACCAAGACAAAGAAAATAAAAAATTATAATAACGAAAGTTCCATGTTCAATTTAGCAAGTACAGAAGAAAGTGTCTGATATTTGTTTTCTTTTCCAAACTATGCTAAAAATCTCTACAAAACCTATAACATGAAATCTTTTAGAACATTTCAGATTCTTAACATGATTATAAAATCCTTTATGTATTTCTTGTCTGGAAGGACGAGACATGGCACACAAACAACATGCAATTTCTAGTAGATCCAATTAACGGTATAAAAACCAATGATTTATTCTCAATTGTCCCAATTGATGGATTTCTTTTGAAAGACATTATATTTGAGCGAAGAGAAATGCTAGCAACACATTCTTTAATACACTCTTATCAACAAACTCCTTATTTTTACTCACGTTTTCATCTTCTTTATATAAGTATCCCTACAATGTTACTAGCATATATATGCACTTTGACAGTTCAAAGTTCTAACCTTAGTATCTAGTAATACCTAAAGAGTGACGAGCAAGACAAATTGATTAAAAAGATTCAAATTATTATAAGGGTCAAATTGACAAATCCACTTCTTAATAAGATGATATGACACATCATTCTGCTGCACTGGCCAAATATGGAAAGAACCAGAATGGGACCCACTCACGCATATTCCTTTTGAGTTCTGTCCAACATTTCCTCTTCAAAAGACTGTTATCCCCCTTTTTTACACTCCACAACTTTATTCTCCCTTCTTTTTCTACTTAGATAACCAAGTCTATCTCACCCTTTTCTTTCTCCATTCCAAGTTTGTCAGTATCTAAGCACTTCTTTTCAACGCTTAGCTTTGCAACATTGTATTTGTCTCTATGTGTGATTCCGATAAGTAGAAAACTATGTAAACCACAAGTAAGAAAAACAGTAAATAAAACAGCAATAGTACCTCCTGCATAAATCACCTTCTTGAGTGCAATCTACCTTTGCCAAAAGAATACGCCCATCCATTTCTGGATCATATCTAAATAAAATGTAATGATATGCATGTGGGACATTAAATTAGCAGAGTGAGGGTAGACATTCTACAATGAATTTTCAAGAAGTCTGAGAAACAATGACTTAATAATAAAGTACCTCTCTCTCATTATTTTAGCCGCCTTCTCCCATGAAGGTTTCTGAAACAAAAGAGTAGATGATAAATCCATGTAACAAGTACAGAAATATATCAATCACACCATCATTCATTGAAGAAAATAACTTTTACATAATTAATTTATTGTATGAAAGCAGCTTCTTCAATAAAAAAAATTGTATGAAAGCAACTGCCAATAATCTTATATGGACCAATTATATGCAGCTATTAGCACTCTTTGCATGACATATCAATACATCATTTAATCTTCTGCATCACAACTTTACATTAGTCACTACTGAAATGTATCTGATGGTGAGGATGCACTAAACAATTGAATTAGACTTTGATACCACTACAAGGCTTGTAACTAAAACGAGATATATCTTTTGAGGGAGAATAAGACATCAATGAAAAAGAAACAAGAAGCCAATGTAGGAAATAACAAATACATCAGGTAGAACCCTTATTTCCTGAAGTAAAGAAAAGATAAAAAAAATAGGGATAAAATAATTACCAAACGTTGGCACCAGGAACACCATGGTGCATAAAAATTTACAACTGTGATTGGAAACCTGCAAAAAGATCATTAAAAATGGTGTAAAAGGTGCATAACAACCGTGTGTTTCAAGTGGAAAAAATCTATAAAATGAGCTATTGCATAACTATAAAATCAAATGAATCAATATCAATCTTGGTCCACTTACAGCTGAACATATTTATCAAAGTGCTGTGATGTGAGTGGCAAAGAACCTTCAACAAAGTCTGTGTCTACTTCATCGTCATGCTTAACAGCATTTGCAATCGTTCCTGAATGAAACTCGGAGCCAGTGGGCCTTAACTTTGAATCAATAGAAAACTTACGAACCGTTTTTGTTATATTGAGCCTGTTCTGTAAGTAAGAGGTAAAAAATGAGGGACTAATACCAAAACGTCAGGGAACAAGAGATAAAATAGAATATAAAAAGTTAGTATAAAATGAATAAGAAAACAAAGTAATAAAGTAGAAACTTACTGTTCCCAGCACGTCACTCACATCAACCGATGCAAACTCGCATGAGAGTGCAGGAAAACTGAAAGATAAGTTGACACTATCAGCCAGAAAAAAGAAATAGAGGAATATAAAGTTTATAAAGAACTTCAATATAAAATCAACATACTGATAATATTACTAGGATTAGCTACAAGTTCTGACTAAGTTGGGAGTGAGATGGAACTTTTAGAAAAACAGATGAAGGGTAATAGATGAAGGCATAGCCTTGGCAATGTTTGGAACTTTTAGAAAAACAGATGAAGTCTAATAGATGAAGGCATAGCCTTGGCAATGTTTGGACTTCATGTCAATTTCAAAAACCATCACTACACGTCAAGTATCAAAATTAACCCCCAGCCTTTTAATGATTATATTGTTAGCTTACATCCCTACCCCACTCCCAATTTCAACAACGATCAGATAATAAAATGATCATGTGTCAACAAAAGGCCTAGCCATACTCAGTTTGAAAACGAGCGTGAAAGGTGTGACAACTCTTAACCTCTCTTCCTCCTACAAGAGTATTTCAAGCATCTAAAATGCCAAACTACAAAGCATGTTGTTTAATGAATTCAATTAACCAATACTGTAACAAATAACTCGTTGATCTTCTAACAAGCTAGTCTTTACAATTCCTTATTGAACATTTCTATATTCTTGAAAACAATAGCATCAATTTGTAAATACAAGTGACAGAAGCTTGCATTTTCTGTTGTCAGTCAAAACTCAGGAAAACCATAAACCCCGCCAATAATTTGCATATATTACTAATTAATACTAATAGTTAACACGTGAACTTTAACAGCCTTCCAGAAACAACATATTTAACCAAATACGACAAATACCTATTTCCGTTATTACCTGAAATTGAAATCGATACGCAAAAAGTCACCATCAGAACTTTTGTCAACAATCACCGATGTAGAGGTGGTAACAGCAAAATAATTATTAAGTTCCTGAAACAAGATTGCAAGACAAATATCAAAATGAAAGTTAAAAACCAATGCAGTAAAAGACTCAATAGTATTATGTTCGATTCGATGATCTAACTATTATAAAGCAACTAACCATTCCAAACAAAAACATCATGGCGAGAGCCGCCAATATGGATAATCCTGCTCCCGACAACGACGCCTCAGTCAAATCTCTTGGGATTTTTCTGTTGACAAAAGTCAACAACAAGAACATTTACGTTTCAATAGTATTATAAAAGGTAAAAAAAAAAAAAAAAAAGAGTGACATATACATGCATTCTAAATTATTCAATACTCATAAAATTCACATCCTTATGGTTATGTCGGTGTAATAATAAAATTCAGAAAATTATTGATAAAATTTACAAGAAAATAACTTGAAATGTTGAAATTAAAGCATAATAGGAGATTCGAATTTGCACATTATGCTTCAGTTCTTTCAATTATGCATATTATAACACCAAATATTATGTTGTTTATATCTTACTGTGCATTTTCGATTCGAATCTCTTTCAAAAGAAAAAACGATAGAATTCAAGCATGATCAAAGCATAAAACAACTAGAAACCAAATTCAAAAGTAATTGAGGTTCAAATGTGCGAGTTCGGAAGGGTAAATAGAAAAAGATGAATCGAAAATGAGGAAAATGAAAATTGTTGAAACCTGTAAAAATCAACGGATTTGAGTTTGCTAGCAGAAAGCATGGTGGCGAAGAAGAAAGTAACGGAGATTGAAATTGAGATTGAGATTGTAGATCCAACGCAAGTAGCTACCTCTTCTTCCTTCAGCTGTAGCTTATTACTGTTTCCGTTTCTTCTCTCCCTCTCTCTCACACGAAAATGTTCTGATTATTCTCTCTCTTATTTATTTTTTAGGTAAATAGAATATTTCAAAAAATAAAAACTACGCCTTAAAAGATATTTATTACACCTAAATATTATTTTTTGTATCTATAAAATAAATTGTTTTGTCCCTTCGGCTACATCTCATAAAATAAATTGTTTTCATCTTATCAAAAAATAAAATAAATTTTCATATTGTGCCTTGAAGATTTTATAACATGACTCTTCGTGCAGAAAAAAATTCTAATTTGATCTACAAAATCATTAATTAGGAAGCATGTTTAAGTCTCATTGACGATAAAAAGATCGTGTGATTTGGCATAAGTTGTTGAATAACTTAAAGATTGACTAAAAAATTACTTTCATAACAGTCAAATAACTTAAGTTGTAAAAATATATTGGAGCAGCTTGCTAAAGAGAAAGACTCTGATTTTTTTTTTTACAATTGAAAGATTCTGATCGTGGTGGTCTATAATAGAAAAAAAGAATATTTTCCAATCAAGAATAAATAAATTTATGTCAAAAATAAATATTTTTTAGCATCTCTTTAATTAAATTTGAATAGAATAATGAATCTTTTTGAATTTGTAATTCTTTCAAGTATATTTAATATTTTAATAATACCTTTTTGTTCTTGGAAAAAATTAATATATTTCTAAAGAATCAATACTTAATTTTTAAAGAAAAAAGTCAATGAGGTTCTTTTTTAGGTTTTTTTTTGAGGGAAGAGGTTCTTTCAATACTTAATTTTTAGGTTTTTTGAGGGAAGAGGTTCTTTCAATACTTAATTTTTAAAGAAAAAAGTCAATGAAGTTGTTAACCCTTTAAAAAGGTTGGTCATATTTCATGCTCTCTCCGTAGTTTTTTTTAATGGAATGTCTTCTTTCTTACCAAAAATTTATCCATGTGGAAGTGAAATATATTCATTCTAGTAAAAAAAATATACAAAATAAAAACATGATCAAAATAATATAATAATACTATAAGTGTATTCTTTCGGCAGTAAGAGTTACGAGTGGTTCAGCCAATAAACATAGCTTGTTAAAGATATTATGATATATAAAAATCGAAGTGTGAGTCCGAAATTTTTACTTATTCATTTTAATGGTTATTTCTAATAGCTTATTTGATAAAAAAAAAAAAAAAAAACTTATGCATGAATAGGTCTTAATTCCTCAGTTATTAATATTACAAGTAACAAAGTTAGTTAATTACTTTATATTTAATTAAAATTTCTCAAAATATCATATATTATTGAAAAAAAGTCATATTAATCGGTATTTAATTACTATGCACTTATCATCATGTTAACGATTTTTTTTTACCATATTGATGTTTGTACAAATATTTTGAAAATACTTTCCCTAAAAGAATTGAAAATAATATATTATGATACGTCGTAATTTTTATTTTCTGCTTAATTTCAAAAAGAAAAATGATCTCTCTTATTCAAAATTCCCTCCAAAACATAATATTGAGGATTATTATGGTTTGTTTTCAACTGGCGCCAGTGGTGGTTTGTTTTGTGGATCTTAGTTTGCTTTGTGGTTTTCAATCATGATTTTATTCGTTTGTTGCGTGGTGGAGGCAAATTAATCGAATCATTTGTCAAATCTCGTGTTTCCGTGTTGGATATAGAGTACTTTTGGATGGTTGATATTTTTTGTCGCTGCATCTGCATATTTCAACATTGGCTCCTCTGCGTGTGAGGACTAAATTTGTTTAGGTAAGGGGTGGTATCGTCGCCTTCATACCTTGTTTTGTTGTTATGGCTGAGGTCATGTCTAGGTGTTTGTGAATCTGTCTTGGGTTACTAATCCTAATTTAAGAGGTTTTGTTTGGATTTAGGGGTTGAAGTTTGGTTGTGGTTGTTGTGGAGGGTTTGACTTTTTAACATAGAGATGGGGTTTGAATAAGATGAAAGTGTCACCTTACTTGTTTTTAACTTTTTATGAATGGTGTTGGAAGTCGAAAGTTTATTTTTGTCAGAAGATTTGTGTGTGTAAAGTTGTGTTTGACGAGGTGTGGTTGTTGTCTCTTAATTTTGCCAGTGACAAAGGGTGTTAGTGTATGATGGAGATGCTTTTGGTTGGATTTGGAGGTCTAGTGTTTGTGGTGTAGTTGTATTAGAGGGCTTAGTTTTTTATCGTGTAGATAGAGAATTGAATATGATGATCGTTTTATGAATCGAGTTGAAATTAAAAGTTTCTTTTGTATCAGGTTGTTTCAGACGAGGTGTGGTAGTGGTTGTGGTTGTTATCTCTCTATTTTGGTAGGGTGATGGTTGTTGGTTTTATGGTACAGCCAAAACTTTTGTTTGGATTTAGGGTTGTCGATTTGGTTGTGGTTGATGTGTGAAGGTATAATCTTTTTGTTATTATCATATTGGAGAGTTTGTTTGTTTTCAGATTGAAGGTTATGGTGGTGGGATGATAGTTTGCTACTTAGCTAATTCTTGTTGTTGTGGATTTTGTTTGCTTGTTGTTTGAAATTTTTGTTGGTGTACCGAGTTAGTTATGTGTACATGCAAGTCTTAGTGGTCTTTTGGTGTCCGGTGCTAGTGGTTTGGACAATTATCAATTTTCCTCTGGGTTTGTGTTGTTTGTTGTTTCAAGAAACTGTTTAGATATTATTTTTACTGTTTTGCTTGTGTTGAACAAAAATTTGTTATCTATAAAGTTAGCTTTAAAAAAGAAACATTCTGTCAATTTTATTTTATTGAAATGTCCTTTAATTTTTAAAATTTTTAATTTTTAAAATCATAGGGGTATTAAAAAGAATAAAAAAATTCCGTGAGAAACAACACCATGGCAGCCGCCTACTCGCAAATGGAAATTAAGAGAGATAGATTAGACTATTACACGCAGGAACACGTCACTGTCCCTATCATCTTTTTTGTTCTCATCATCCTTTGCTTAAACTGAATCACCAACCAGCACTCTGAAGAGACAATACAATACAATACAATGGCGACTCGCATGATCCTCAGAGGAGCAATTAAGAAACGCAACTTCTTCTTCCCTCCATCCTTTTCCACTTCTCGAAACGTAATAATTCATTCACTCTCTCAATTTATTTATATCATTCCGTTGTTGCTGAATTGAATCGATGTAGTGTAGGGTAGCACTCTTGTCATCGCGGAGCACGAAAACGGTGCCATCAAACCTCCTTCTCTCTCCGCACTCCTCGCCGCCACGTGTCTTCCTAACAATGACGACTCTTCCGTTTCTCTTCTCTTAGCTGGCTCTGGTCCTTCTCTTCATCAAGCTGCTTCCAACGCTGCTTCCTCCCACCCTTCCATCTCGAAGGTTACTCACTCCCTTCACCTCTTTCAGTTACTTTTATGTTCTGGAAACCATGCAATTCTCTACTTTATAGTACTTACTGCGTTAGGCATATTAGAACTAAAGCAACTCTAGTTACTTAATTTAAATTACTTTGGGCTCGAGTTTCTTTATTAAGGTATTCAAAATAAGACTTAGTTGTTGTAATTGGTGAAATTGGATTCAGTGCAGTCGAGAATTTCTTGCATTCACACCAGTCGGAATATACTTGGTCAACCTATCAAGAAAAATGTAGATTTCATTTTTTGTTTTATAATTTACAATGCCAAGTTTGATTCTGGGCCGTTTGATCTTGATTGAACGATCATCGACGTCCCACATGAGTGAATCTGTGAAGAAATGATTGTTATGGAGCTGGATCGGGAAGTTGATTGATTTGACTTTAGACCCGTTGATTTCTAATACTGAGGTTTATTAACCAAGCAATTGGGCTCTGTTGGTTAATGAGCTCCACCAAAGGACGAATAGTTCAGGAGAACCTAGTTTGATTCCTGAGTGGAACAATTCTTTATCATGCTATACTTACCTCACAGGCTCACAGCCGAACTCCAGATTATCAGGGCCCCTTCACTTAGGAACCGGAGGGTTAACACCAAAAATAAAAATAATACTGAAGTTTATATTATTATTGCTAATGTTGTTTTTTTGGTAAATTATTATGTTAGTTATAATTCTCTTTTTATTGGATATAGTTGCTAATGTTCTCAAAATGATTGAACTTTTATTTTGAACTTGAAATGATAAAAAGAGGAAAAGAAAATGTACATGTTGTAGTTGAGAAAAGGGTGGAGATTGTGTCTGTGCAGATATGTGTTGGAAAGGGAGATTTAAATTTGGGAGTTTTGATAGTTTGCTGGGTGTGCTGCTTGTTGTGTAGGTGCTCGTGGCGGATTCAGATACATTCAAGAACCCATTGGCAGAACCCTGGGCTAAACTAGTCCATTTGGTTCAGCAAAGAGGTGGTTACTCTCATATAATTGCAGCTTCAAATTCTTTTGGGAAAAATGTTATGCCGCGTGCTGCTGCTCTTTTAGATGTTTCTCCAGTTACTGATGTTACAGGAATTTCCGATTCTCATACTTTTATAAGGTGCGTTAACTTTATTTTTGTGAGGCACTCTTTTTTTCATGTGCTCTATTTGTTTTGTTTTAATAAAAAAATAATAATTATGTATTGCACAATTCGACACTGGTCACTATTACATGGTCATGATTGGACATGGAATTGTTATCTTTACTGAGAAAATTCTGTGCTGTGGTTTGTTAGCCTATTTGACACGACCCTCTGTTTGGTACTCCCTCCGTCCATATACTCCCTCCGTCCCTTAATAGATGACCTATTTGACAATATACATTATTGACTTAACATACTTTGACCATATTTTTCTACTAATTCACAAAGATAAATAATATCATGTAAGATGTTGTTGGATTCGTCTCAATGAATATTTTTAAAATATTAAATTTTCATAATTTTTTT